>Ga0099822_1009634_pt1 | contig 12119 bp, 4 predicted proteins | sample CowpeawhiteBW_FD_76839 | JGI IMG/M metagenome (GOLD analysis project Ga0099822, IMG submission 76839) | Root nodule microbial communities of legume samples collected from California USA - Cow pea white BW | ecosystem: Host-associated > Plants > Roots > Nodule | place: USA: California | collected... | reverse complement strand
TAAAGACTAATTTTTCACCCAAAACAAAAAAAAAAATATAAAAAAAAAAAAAAAAAAAAAAAAAAAAAAAAAAAACAATTAAAAAAAAAAAAAAAAAAAAAGCTGAGCCCACAAGTAATTAAGATACCTCGAAGTTAAATAAAACATATATGCAACTAGAAGTTACTGTTCCTAATTGGAAGCATACACAAACCAGGAAACAATTAACCAAAAAAGTACATGCTGATTTAGAGATTCTCACATCAAATATATTCTCATACTCCTCCAACAAAGTGGTAATAATGGCTTGTGCATTATTAGCAGCATTGGCGGCAGCAAGAAGCTGCGCTGAACTATCACCACTGACATCAAATTCATCCTCCAGTTCACACTCTCCAGCTAGCAGAGGTCGTAAAAGCAAGGGTGCCATGCAAGCAGCAACAGCAGATTGAGTCATCCTATTCTCTTGAGAATGAGAACCAATTGTGTGCATCATCTTCAGAATTCTGCAATGGTAGAGATGACAATTAAATTATGGTTAAAAAGTTAAGGTATTTGTTTTTGTTAGTGCAACATAGCCATTAGCTACTGCATATGGACATAATAACTGTAACAGGGTATTCTTCAATACCAAATATTATCATAGATAACAAAAAATTCACAAAAACTGAGGTGAGCTTGTTTTTAGTTTGTCGGATAAAGATAGTGAAACAAAAGTTTTGAAAACTTAATTTTATTGTATCTAGAGGCTTTTTGCTAAGGCCGCAAAAACCTGAATAACAAAATATACCAAAACAAACAGATTCTAACATACACACGAAATTGTGATCAAGAAAACCCAGTTAACATTTTTAAGTGTATGTTTTTAATTATTCTACATTAACCATTCCATTGCATACTAATACGAGGATGACATAGAGTGAATGAAGGAAAGAGTATGTGGGTGTGAGCGTGAGTAGACTGTACAGTTGCCAGTTAAGAGGAAAAAGAGAGAGAGAGAAAGAGAGAGCAAGAGACCACCTTTGCAACAATCTGCGATTTGGCTCAGGAAAAGTCTCCAATATAGCACATCTCATTGCATTAATCCTAGCTTCCTTACGATCAATTTCTTGCAAAATGAAAACAGTAACAATTAACTTAAGCATAGATTGTATCCAAAGAACCCACGAAAAGAAACAAAATAACTGAACGATATTCATGAAGGAAAATAGCAAAACCATTAGACAGAAGAACCTACGCAGTTTAGCTTATCCCATACATGATGCGTGTAAAGTTATAAAGGGAAAAACGGGTAAGATTCAAATTGGAGTTCTGTAAATAGTAACTGCACCAAACATTCATTTGGTCTTCATTATTTTACCAAAACCATTATAGCAAAAAAAACTACTCCAAGGGAGGGAACTTTTGCTCATTTTATGGTGATTTCACAGTAAAAAATCATCTATCTAACATGAATGAAATAAAACACTACAGAAATTGCACTACAAGATTTCATCTACATGCACATCTCTATTTCACAGAAAATCTTTAACAGTGACAATTGTCTTCTTAAATCAATATATTTTCAAAGTTCAAATATATTCCATATGAAAAAAGCAGCAGAGGATAATGTAATTTCGTTCACCTATAAAAGGAAATTATGCAGGAACATATAAAATATTCAAAGTATCAGTGAGAATAGTTCTTGCTAAGTTATTTACCTCTAAATGACATTGAAAATAAGTCCAGTCGCTCAATAATTATCATTTATAACAAAATCTAGATTATCTGAATATAAGATTCTTTATTAAAATACAATTAATAAAAAAATATATAAAATAAAATCAAGAAAAAAAAAGGCAAAGAATATATGGAGAAATATGCATCATTTTGTCAGAAGCATATGGTTATAAGGAAAATAAACATAGAGCTCAACAACTTACTATAAGCCTCCAACAAAGCAGTGCAGCATGAGGCAGGAACCGGAGAGGAGGGAAGCTCCCTCAGAACATGCTGTAAATACACCCAGTGGACTGTCATTAAATAAAATGCACAATCCAACATTCCAACAGAACATTATAAAAACACAGGATCTATATTAATTAGATTGATTGCACCAAAATTACAGTTGCTTCCAAATCAGGCTTCTATTATTAATTTCTTAGGCTGATGAAAGAATGCATGATTGATTTTATGACCTTTAGGTCTTAATTATAAGCACTGGGAAACTATGAAAAGAGTGGAAGTTCCTGTATTAATTAATTTTACATACTAGTATCTAATACACAATGAGTTGATAAAAGGGAGTGTTTTTTTTATAAAAATGACTGACAGCTAAGGCATCACAATAATGAATTTTAATACACTACCTCCGCTCATGTCATTCAGGCATATTTGGTTTACTAATTGCTGATGCAGTTTCTTTTAGTTAGAAGCACACAACAGCCCTATAGATTGGTCCTCTAGCAGTTCTTGTTAGTGTGCCCTTTAATAGCCGTCAAACAATAAAAATCAGAGACAAGTGATGCTAAAACCTATGTCTGAATAGCACTACCACTACGCACTATAAGGAGTAATTTTACTAACTATACATTATTAGATCAGATTCCTGTAAACTGGAAATCAAATCCTGTCAAATCACAATATCTCAAATATATAATATTTATTCCTGATTCTCGACACTCCTATTATGATATCCATTATGTAAGTAGAGTTTGGTTGTTCGAAGACTGGTTGTAAGAACATTACAGTCTGGTAATAGAAATCTTATCAAAATTGAACTCATTTTTATGTCTTTTCTTCCCTGTTCAGCATACAGTCTCTTTCCTGGTTTTACTCAGTAGACATGCAGAGGGACTGCACTCTTCTACACTTATCAGTAATGTAATTGTCAATTTTACTTTAAATGTTTTGTTTTACACTCTTCTACACTTATCTTACTCCTATGTGTAAACTTCTTTCTACTTCTAGACGGTAAATTTAACAGGGGAGAAGTGTATGGAATTCTTAAAACTTCCTCTGCATAATGAGGTCCATAATTTTTATTTCCCACAGTTGAATGATATGTGGGTTAGATAGCCTCACCTTTCCTAATGTTTGTATTTAATATTAGATTGAGGATTTTCTAATCCGTGATCTAGTATGCATGCTCCACATATAGGTCATTTGCTTTTCTTTTCAAATATGTAATGAATTATTCAAAAAACCTAGAATAAATACCTTAACACAGTCACCAACAACATGGGCATCCTCCTCAGCACCAAATTCAGTCTTGCCTGGAAATATCAATTAAAAAAAGGGCATTCATAAGTGGCATCCATCAGAACATAAATCCATATATTAGTCCAAGTGTTTAAGCCTGAAGCCATTAACTGTCTCTCACCAGAAGGGTTAAACCAAGAAAATAGTCATCATATCAGTCCAATATCAAGGGCAACTGATACTAAAAATGACTCCATACTTACTAAGTTATAGCTTTTAAATTGGATGGCAAGGAAAACTACTGCAGAACAACATAACTCAAAGAGGTACACTATACTTGGTTAATGCATTTTCTCACTTTGGATAATTGGGATATATGAAAGTTAGATTTCCTTTCCTCCAATTTTTTTCTCTCCTAGCTGCTTCGATGAAGCCCAATTAACTTTATTATAATGCTATCTGTACCAACGACACACCATCTTCAAATGCACAGAATGCCAGGGTTTTAAGAATATTGTGCCTACCTTGTTCATATTCTTGAACTCTCCTATCTACTTCCTCAACATCTGCAGACTGCCGCAGTATTCCTTCAACTTTAGTTCCTGCAAATTAAAAATGGAAAAATCAGTAGAACTCTTCACTGAAGAATAAGATAGAACATGTTTCATGCATTCAGCATTTTTCTTTTCCATTACACAGTCAGACGCATGAGAGGACAAAATGTGAAATGAAATTCAGATGTATTACATATGTAATAGAAGACCATAACTTACCATACTTCTCTAGAAACCGAAGAGCCTTCTCAAGGAAAGATGGGCCTCCATCAATATCTTCTAGAGCTAGCAGAATTGGTCTTCCAACAACCAGAGACTTAATTGGGCGTTTGTCCCTCCCTGGAAACACCACAAAAAATATGGTGAAAATGAGGGCATATTTTTTCCAATAAGATAAAAAAAAATAACATGGATGACATAAATCGGTACAATCCTATAAATAAAATCTTGAAAAATTAAATATAAAAGAAACAAGCATAATCATACAGAAGCAACAGCAGAATTGACATATAACTAATAAGCTAATAAACATAAAACAAATAAACAACATTTAACAAATAATGAGCACATACATTGATGGAAAGACCCTTCAATAGAATCACTAGCATCACTCCGAAAAATCCCATTGTGTCCCATAACAAGGGCAGCACTTGGTGCCTGTGCAAGGGCTTGTTCAAGCGCTGTCTTCCATTCAAACAGGTCTTCTGATGTCTCAGCCTGATATTTGAAAAAAACAATCCGGGTTTATATGGCCCGACAATTAATAATGCATTTAGAAGTTGTACAAGTGAATTTTATTCTCATTTTCTTAAAAATATAATAAATAAAACACCTTAAGGGTGAATGCTCGCCCATCCCTTCCATCCGGAAATAATACTGTAAGAAGCTTTTTGTCTTCTCTAACGACAACACTGGAAAATAAAATTCACAATTTTTATACAGAATGAACATCAAAATTGACAAGTACAAATCATCAATGTGTCAAACGTACCTCCCTGAATTGTTTAAGTCTATACCCCCCAATGTCAGGTTTACTTCACCCCCTCTCTGTGGAAGGGCACTCTGCACGACCAATCAAAGTAAAGACAATTATAAATAATGACAACAGAAGTAACTCTGATATATTTGAGTAAAAGAAATCAGCACTAATAGGTAAAGACTTTTCTAGTATTATCCAATCCTGTGTTGTCTAAGCCATATCTTACTCTCCATTCCCCTATAAGAATTGTACAGTAAATATAATGCCATTTTACAAAAAAATCAAATCAGCACAAAGTATATCCACAAAAATGCCCATTAGTGCCAAGAAAGCTTAATAAATCACTATATTACTTTTTGTCATGATCTGCAACCATATCTTCTTAATTGAGAGTTGAATCACACAAAACAACAGCAAAAAAGAACACAAAAGATACCAAAAGAAGAATGAGAAAGATTTAAGAGATACTGACAGGATCATTTTTGAAGAAAACCAATGACGTGCGTGTGAGTATAAACCACCGCTTCTTCCAAGACTTCCAACCTATTCCTACAGAATATCAAAATGGGATAACACTGATAAATTCCTGTATCATTGATTTATTCAGATATAACAAATGCAAAACCATGGAGAACAGATGTGTCAGATACGTCGCATTAGTAGTTTGTAGTTCAAAACATTAGGTTAGTAGTTACCTATCTGTCAGTTCTTTAGTGAGTACAGTTGGTAATGTGAGATGCTTGGTAAAGTTATTTTTCCTAAAAATTATAAGGGGTGTTTTGAGGGAGGGATATACGGTCACTTTGTGTGAGGATTGAGGCCAATGTACATTTGCAGGTGCAGAGCCTCGAAGTTCTACAAGTTCAATCAGTTTTATTTCTGATTTTCCTTAGTTCTTACAAGAAGCTAGCTAAAAATCTAAGTATACTGTCGAGAAAATAAGAAAATAAACAACAAGAAATGTAAAATGCGGGGAGACAAAGATTACCAACCTTTTGAAGATATGAAAAGTGGCCCACTCTTAAAAACCTGCTGAATAGAAACATCAGTTAGAAACCACAAGGTATGTTCTGACTAACTTAACTGAAATAAAATAAGTTTGACCAAAACACATAACACCCCACCACCAAATCCTACTCAATACTTGGGTAAATACTAACATCATCATATTTATGGACAGGGAATATCAAAATTGTAGTTAACCAGCGGAAACACAGGAGCATTAGTGCTTGTGTGTCCACCTTTTCTTACCCACTAAAATCACACTAACCAAAATAAAAATAATAACAGCATATATAGAAGCACACATTTACCAAAATGTTGAGTAAGGGTAAAATTGTACAAAAAATCTGTACAATGAAAACAGTTAAAGAAATTAGTAGTATCCCATTTATATATTAGTATTAGTATAGAATAAGAAAACATAGCTTCTTCAGATTTGTCAACTACAATATATTGTTTCACTGCTATTTCTTCATCTTGACAATGTAGTTCAGCAAACAGGTGAGTCAATCAGTTCTAATTAATGGCCTAAAATGCTCAATATTTTTTATTTACATTTTTCTCACCCGTCAATCTATTACGTGTATATTATCATCCTCCAGACTGTTAAACCCCTTCTTTAGTTTAACAAAAGAATAAACAAATATATATATATATATATATATGAAATCTGAGGTAATAATCTTAGCCTCCAAAATGTCAGCAATTATCAATCACATTGCCCACATAAGTCCCTTTCGTTGCCACAAAATTATAAACACAAACAAAAATTCAAACGAAAGGAAAAGAAAACCAATTATATTGAGCAAATTTAAATTAAAGTAACGTAAAAGTCCCTGCTATAAAATCAAAGTCCTGATTTTAACTGGGACCAAGAAAAAATACACTCTGCACACATTCCCTCATCAAACTCAATACTCTAAAAGAAAAAGAAACCACCAAGGCCAAATTCCACTTCCATCTTCAACATTGCCAAGGAAACTAACACAAACAAGGGCCAAACCAAATGTGTCCCAGTTCAGTCAACAAATCAGGACCTTTATCTGAAACTCATTTTTTCATTCCCTAAAGTCTGCATTGGACTCAAAACCAAAATTTGCAACAAAAATTCAAAATAATCTCAGCCCCTCCAAAGCAAAGCATACCGTATTAGAAGCACCAGGTCTCGGACGCTCAAAAGCCGCTAAAGAAGCAGACATTTCCACACAAACGCAGTATCACCGAACAACCAGCATTGCCACTAACTTCAAAACCCCAAACACCCCATCAACCCCAAAAAGAAAATCAAACTAAGTCGTCAATCTCCCAACATTTGAAAACCCCCCACAAAACCAATCACAGTTCCCTGTTGAGTCAACCCATCAGAGAGATCCCCCAGTGAGTTCCAACCCCAACAGCAAACCCACCAAAATCTCTGAGATCTGACAGAAAAGTCCTAACCTTTCAGCTCCTAGGGTTAAAAATTTCCATCTTGATTCTATCCCCACATGAACCACAAAAGGGGCAAAACTCTCCCCTTCCGGGACTCAATTTTCCGTCACTTTCTCGGCGATTTTCTCGCACTTTCTGGGGAGATTAGGTGGGAAGAGGAAGCAACAGTGGTTGTGCGGTAATGTGAAAATTCTTAAGAGAAGGGTTCCTTGCTTTTCACCTACTTCTGGTGTCTGAGTGTGCTTGGGAAGGTAGAGAGAGAAAGAAGGGGTAGAGAGAGAAAGAGAGGGAGAGAGGGTAAGGGCATTGGGTCCGATATAGTCAAGTTTAAGTCTCGTCAGGTAACAGTCCAATCAAAATTTGCCACGTCAGCAACATACCAGAGTGAGTGCTCGTAAATTATGAATGTTACCTAAACATATAAATAATGTTCTCATTTGGATGGTTGGATTTTGGTTTTGGATGCTCTTTCTAATTCAAAATTCACTTACCACCTTAAATTTTCTTTGTACCATTTTTCTAGGAATTAAAAACTTTCACATAAATGTTTTTTAGTTGCATAGATAAATAATATATATATATATAGAGAGACACACACAAAAAAAAAGTGTCATTTGTAAATTTTACCATAAGTTTTGTTTGATAAATAAAAATCATTTCTTTATTTGGAATATTTAACTCTTTTAACTAAAGTTTGAGGTTTAGATTATGATTTGAATATAAATTTTAGATTAAGATTAATTAAATATCAATAAAAGTCTCAGTATTTTCTAACCATAAAATAAATATCAAAATTCATTACTCACACTATTTTTCATTTTTTCTTTCTAATTTTGACACGATTTTCTTCACATGCATGTGTTAATTATTAACAAGATTTGAAACGTACATAGAAAGAGATAGTTCTATATATGTAAACTTAACTAGTTCAGGGTCTAAGACTATAACATTCAGAAACGAGTTGAATTTCTGAAAATGATTATAACTTGCACTTTAATTTCTATCTAATAATATTGAAGGTAATTTCAGTTATATCACTGTCAATTCAAAACATCTATTCAAAATAAAAATAATAACACATAAATTCAAAACACAAATATGTGTGTATATATGATTTTTTTTTAAAAAAAATATTAACTCAATCAAATATATTTGGGCAAATTTTCCCAATAAATGGAAAGATAGTTTAGGGTGTGATTGATTGCCTCTTCTGTTGAGCACATGAACCTCTAACCCCTATCATGGAAACCTACAACACATGCTTTTCTCTTTTTTATTAGTTTTGTTTAAAAGGGTTAAAATGAGGTTTATGATGAAATGGATTTGTAATTGGTAATTTAATATATGTTTAACATCAATGTTTATGATAATTAATGCAATGAAGGGCATGTTTGGAGTCAACTCAGTTTAAAATAATTAATTAATTGTAAAATTAGTAAATATTTTATTTAATTAGTTAGATGATACCCATTTTTATTTAGATATGTGTGGTACTCGTTTTTAAAAAAGTTCAATTGAATATCAACTTTTGAAAAGATACCTCAATTATGTCATTTTCAGCAAAAAAAAAATTATTAATACCGTTAATAATATTGATATTTAAAATGACTTACAAAATTAAGTATTGATATTTATATCAAGATGTGTGGTAAAAGTCATGAATTAAGTTAACGGCTTTAGTATTTTTTGTTTGAAATGAACTTATTAAAACACTTTTTCAAAAGTTTGGATTAGATTGATACATTTTTAAAAAAGGTACCAAATTGACACATCTAAATAAAAGTGAGTATTATCCGACTAATTAAACCTAAATATTTTTATTACAAAGCATAATTTTTCATTCACCAAAAATATTCTTGAACCAATAGTTTGAAGACATGGAGGTCACCTAATATTGATTAGAATATTGAAGGTGAAGCATATCATGATTAAGGGTGCCATGTTATTTTAAATGAAACACAATAAGAAAAGTGTTTAAAGAAAAGATTAAATGTTTGCACGTGAATTCTCTTTGTTTTTTCTTAAGAAAATATATATTAACAGCACCAGAATTGATTTAGCATTTCAAAATTAAACTCGAAAAGTGTGAGAATGCAGAGAGAGGATGATGATAAAAAAAAGTTTATTATCTGCATAAACAATTTTGAAGAGTGCAAATGGATACTGTTTTCTTAATCAACATGCCAGTGAGGCATTAATACAAAAAGCAGTTGCACAAGTTTTTTTCTTTTATAGAAAAGAAAGAAAAAAAAAGTGAAAAGTGATGAAAAAGAAAGAGCACATAGTCATAATTATGGCTTTGTATTAGAGGCATCTACCCTTCTTTATTTGTATTTCTGTGGTCTTTTTCAATATGAATTATGAAAGAGGTTGCAAAGTTAAAATACTCCATTTATTGAACCTTTGCTTACACTACAACAAACACAACCATTGCAAATATTCATATTCTACGTAGTTATAGGTTAAATATATTCGTAGTAGTCTTCCCTCTTCGATCCAAATCGAAATCCATTCATATTTTAAACTTTGACACGTTTTAGTTATTAAATTTTAAAAATAAATATCTTTTTATCAATAAATGTTAGTTGTCAATATTTTATTATATGTTAAATGTATTTTACACTGACATTTAAGTTAAAATGTATCAAACGAGTTGAACAAATTTAAATAACAGTCTCAAACGTTATCTGAAATAAATAATTTAAGAAAAATGTTTTTTTAACAATTCAATTTTTAACATCCTTTTTTTTATGATTAAGTGACTTCCGATTTTTCTATTTTCTCATTTCTTTATATTTCAAAATCACTTAGAAGATGTTATTTCAATTGTAACATAAAATTGTCAAAATTTCATTATTCATATTTTAATTCAGTTCGGTCATGAAAAACTATGTCTATTCATTTTTTAAATGTTGGAACTAAACTCTGTCAAAGTTTAAAACAAAGACAATTTTTCAATTTTGCATTACATAAATTAAACAAAGATTGTGAGATATATATATAACATGCATTGTGGTGGTGATGAGAGGATTTGAACCATGTTTGTTTGTGTATTGAAAAAAAAAAAAAGAGAGTTGTTGAGTAGTGACTGGTTATGGAGGTAGCAGGTGAAGTGGTGTTCTGGACAATTTGTCTGGTTCGGATAGAACAATGAAATGATGAAAGAATGAGTGAATGAAAGAGGTTAGACTTGGTAGGCTTTGTCTTTTGGGTACCTTTTTTGGTGTCACATTCCTACACCATCATCTCTACCTCATTGTGGTCCAAAACCCTAATCCAAACATCTTCTATGAAGTTCCTACACAAATTTTAACCTATTCATTTTTATATGCATGAAAGCAACTTGCTTTTATAGACAAAATGTTTTCTTACTAAATTTTAACTAAAAGCTTTGGATACATAGCTTACTTTGAAAACCAATTTTTTCTCTTTTTTATAAAATCAAAGAAAAAAAAGTTTCCCAAACATCTGAATTTGGTTGAGTGTTACTGGGAACATCAATAAAGCAGTTACACATTTTTGTTCTAAAGTAAAGGAAGCATGAAGTGGTAGTCCTTTTTATAAGTGAATTCTTTGGCCAAACTTAGCAATGGCATAAATTAGGGAGGGAGGGGATATAAAAGTTAAAAAGTGCAAAAAGACATAAAGTTAAAATGAGGGGAAACATGTTATAATTAAAAAAAGTATTTTGTTAAGTACTTTTGTGAAAAATTACAAGAATGTTTAATTTAACAATAGTATTTGCAAGCTTTAATCGGAATGTCTTTGAAGACATATGGTTCATCATGTCTTCTCACAAAATTTGATGATCTTTTATACACAGATTTTTTTTCTTATGAATTAACACTACAAATATTCTATTAGCAACCAAAAGTTGTTAGTCACTATAGTGATAAATTTAGATATCAATTTACAAAATTAAAAATTATTAGTTACTAAAATAGTCAATGTTATCAATAAAAAATTATAATTAGTTACTAATTAATTAAAAATTAATTTAAAAACTAACTAATTTTGGTAGCCAAAATCTCGATAGCTAATTTTTAGTGACTAATTTCTTTTGGTAGCCAAAATCATGATAGCTAAATTTTATAAACCATTTATAGACAAATTATAATTTTCATTCATAATAGTGACCATTTTAGTAACCAATCATTTTTTATTTTGTAAATTGGTCACTATAATAACTAACAACATTTGATTACTAAAATTGATAACTAATGAGATATTTTCTTGTAATGTAACTTTTGTAAAATTAATAAAAAGTGTTTACTAATTCAGTCTTTCTAGAGAGAATTCAACGGAGAGGCTTAATACTAATTAGACACGAGTCTAACTCACATAAGAGATTAATATTAATTTTAGATCCAAAATCTTAGAACAATGAATCTATGAGTCATCTATCTTATAAAGTGCTCAACTTCTTCGTTTATATCAAATGTGTAACTTAAACTTACATTTAGATTAACATGTAACAAAACATAAATTGGTGCATTGGGAGTTCAATCTTTATCAACTAGGTCAACTTTTATTGGATTGATCATGATTCCTCGTGCATAGAGTACAAGAAGAAGAGTTTCCAAAAGAAAGAGATAACTCAGAGGTTGAAACTATCTTTTTTTTCCTAGCCTCATGTTTCATGTCTTACATTTTACACCTTGTCAGTGTCAACCTCTTAGCCATACAAATTGGTAAATAGATCCAATTAACTTGTTTTTTCTCTTATAATTCTCATCTAATATTGATCTTTAATCACTAAATTCTTTGCATTTAGTATATCAACTCATTATTGTTTTCAGTACTCCTATCAATCTACACCAAGAAAGTAATACTTTTTTTTTTTTATTAAATCTAAACAAGGTTACTAGAAAAATTGTTTTGAGACATGGTCATCATGTTTGTCCAATGTTATTTAACCAGATTATATATATATATATATATATATATATATATATATATATATATATATATATATATATATATATATATATAAT
>Ga0099822_1009631_pt1 | contig 12123 bp, 9 predicted proteins | sample CowpeawhiteBW_FD_76839 | JGI IMG/M metagenome (GOLD analysis project Ga0099822, IMG submission 76839) | Root nodule microbial communities of legume samples collected from California USA - Cow pea white BW | ecosystem: Host-associated > Plants > Roots > Nodule | place: USA: California | collected... | reverse complement strand
TATATATATATATATATATATATATATATATATATATATATATGTGTGTGTGTGTGTGTATGTTTGAGGTTTTGTTAAATATCAGTATATGCGACATTGTATTTTATTTGGATTAAATATTTGATACAGTGGGTTTTTAATAAAATATGGTTATTAAAAACTAAGCATTTATGGATTTGCTAATTTTTAATATATAATGTTATTTTATTTGACTCATGGTTTTAATTTTATATATAAGGTATTACTATATTACGATTTTGTGTTTATATGGTATATGTAATTGAGTTTTAGTGTATATATATATATATATATATATATATATATATATGATCATTTTGATATGCAGTAATACTGGATAGAGTAAATATATTGTATTTTGTTGATAGTGCAAGGATTAAACTCTCAAGATTATTAATTTTTTTTTCTCTTATTAGCTTATTTGAGAAGTCAATATTAACATTATTTTTATATCACAAATAATGTTTTAAAGGCTCCAGAAAAGCTACTACACTTCTACAAAGAAGTCTAATAGAAACTTATTAAGTTATAAAGATATTTGTCTAAATAGATATCATATTGAGACAAACAATGAAGGAGATATGAAATATCTTTATATATCAATGGACTTGAGTTAAATAAAAAAAAATGTGTATTGGAGAAATTATCAATCTTCTCTTATGGTTTGTACTACACACGTATTAGTACAATTGAAATGCATATCATTGTAAACCAGAAGTTTACGAATCAAAAAGGAATTCCTTGTTTGGCATGATTAGTTGGGTCATCCTAGATCTATCATGACGCGAAAAAATAGTTGAAAACTCTATTGGACACCCACTTAAGAGTCAAAATTTTCTTCAATCCAATGATTTCTCATGTAATACATGTTTACAAGGAAAGTTGATAATAACACCATCACCAGAAAACTTTAGAAATGAGTCAATCTCCTCTTTTGGAATGAATACAAGGTGATTTTGTGGTCCAATGCACCCATCATGTGGATCATTTAGAGATTTTATGATTTAATTGATGCATCAACTAAATGGTCACATGTTTGTTTATTATCAACTTGTAATCAAGCATTTGCAAAGTATTAGCACAATTAGTTAAGTTAAGAGATCACTTTCCATATTATTCGTTCAAGAAAATTTGTCTTGATAATGTTGGTAAATTTACATCTTATGCTTTTCATGAGTATTGTATGTCAATGGAAATTGAAGTTGAACATCCAGTAGAAACATATGTTCATGCTCAAAATGGACTTGTAGAATTATGAATAAAACATCTAAAGTTGGTTGCAAGACCATTACTTATGAGTGTTAATCTTCCAATGTCTACTTGGAGATATGCAATTTTACATGCTACAGGATTGATTCGCATCAAGCCAACAAGTTATCATAATTATTCTATTATGCAGTTGGTTTTTGGTTAGTAACCTAATTGTCTCATTTAATAATTTTTGTATATAATCAAATTTCCCCACCAAAAGGGACTATGATGAGTCTTTAGAGACGATTGAGAATATATGTTGGATAGGAGACATATTTACAGTTTGATTAGTCAACTGTCATTTTTGATGAATAAGTTTTTCCAACATTAGGGGGAGAAAGAAAACAATTGGGTAAAGATATTGGTTGGAATGAATTATCATTATCTCTCTTGATCCTTATACAAAACAATGTGAACTCGAAATTCAAATGATAATTCATTCACAAATTAGTCAATCAATTATCAAATATTTTCTGACACAAATAGGGTAATTAAATCACACATACCAACTGTTAAATGCTCCAAATATAATTGATATTAATTCATAACATTATTAAAGTGTGGTAAGCCTATTGGTTCCAAAGATTAAAATCCTCGAATGAGAAAAGGAGCTAAAAAGACAAGATGACCTAATCAAGGAGGTGTAAATCACAAAAATTCATTTGACATAATTAATAATTTGGTTTCAGAAGAACATTGGTTCCAAAAGAACCACAGGTACTTGAAATTGTTGAAAATGATGAGATCTCAATAAATTATGTCATGAATAAGATCATATGGAACCAAAGTCAACATTGACGATGTTTTAGCATATAATATAACGATGAATGTTATGAGTGACAATGAGGAACAAGATTGTCGATAAAGAAATGATTGGCCAAATGGAAAGATGAAATATAAGCAAAATTAGATTTGCTTGTTAAACAAAAGGTTTTTGGACCTATAGTCCGCACACCTGAAGGTGCAAAACTCATTGAGTAAAAATGGATTTTTGCGTAAAACAATATTATAAAGAATGATAATTATATGAAAATCCATGAAGGATTTAATTTACCCAACAATGAAAATTCTAAAGTGGATGATTCAATAAAATTGAACAAGTCTCTTTTATGGATTAAAGCAATCAAGATGTATAGTTGTCCTTGTAAGTATTTGTTAAAAGAGAGGTACTTATAGTTGTATTTATGTGAAAATATCAAAAAATGAATTTGTCATAATTGTTGTTTATGCATATAACATAAACATCAACGTCGTTGAAACTCCTAATGAGTTCACAAAGGCAATTGATTGCTTAAAAAAGAATTTGATATGAAAGATCTTGGAAGTACAAAGATTTGTTTAAAGATTACAAATTGAGTATTTAAATACAAGTGTTTTTGTACATCAAGAGGTTTATATAATAAAGGTGCTTAAAAGGTTCTATATGGACAAGTTATATCATTTTTGCACTTCAATTGTGAGGATATTAGAGGTTGATAAATGTCCTTTTAGACCTCACAATGATGAAGAACTTTTTGGTTAAGAAATACCATATTTTTGGTTAAGAGCACTAATATATTTTGCTTATTGTACTCGACTTGATATAGTATTTATTGTAAATTTGTTAAGCAAGATATAATTCTTCACCTACAATAAGATTTTGAATTAGTGTAAAACATATATTTCGTTACCTTATGGGTATTTTAAATATAGGCTTATTTTTATCCAACTGATTCAAAATCAAATGAGTTATGTAGATGCAGGTTATTTATCTGATCATCACAATGGTTGATCACAAACAAAATATTTCTTCACATGTGGTGGCACAATGATTTCATGGCGGTCAGTGAAACAAACCATAATAACAACATCGTCAAATCATGTAACTTTTAGTATTACATGAGGAAAAATGGAATCAACAACCATATATGAAAACAACAGTGCATGTATTGCTCAATTGAAAGAATGATATATTAAAGATTTATTTACAAAGTCTTTGCCAAGGAGAATCTTTGAGCAATTGGTTCACAAGATTGGACTTGTCATCTTCAAGATGTAAGTTTACATGAGGGGGAGAAATAGTATAATATTATATCAAAGAATGAAGAATGATGTACTCTTTTTCCTTGACTAGGTTTGTTTTTATCCCAACGAGTTTTTCCTAGTAAGGTTTTAACTAGACACATTTTCTGATCAATGGACACCCCCAATGGGAAGTGTTATGAAATTTATGGATGTTCATTGAGTTTCTAGCAGTTACATATGATTGATTGCTATTGATGTTATTGATTGCTATTGATGTTATCATTAGTATTGTAACCATTGAGTTGTATCCCTTGGGTTGCCTTTTGTATATATAAATAGAGACTTCTTCTATTGATAAATGACACACAGGAAATCAGTCTCTAATCTCTATTCTATTTCTCTCATTTATTTTATAACAAAAAAGAAAATATTCATAATGTATCTTACGTGTTTAATAGCAAAAAATATTTAATGTTTTTATTTCAAAACATTTAATGTTATTAGATGTTTTTTTATTTCTAAACGTTTAATGCTATTAAATGTTTTTTATTTCATAAAATTTAATTTTACTGAATTCTTTTATTTCAAAAAATTTAATGTTATTAAATGTAATTAATAACATTCAAATATTCTACAAATTAGTGTCATAAACCTCTTGTTTTTATAACATAATAAAATTACTCAAATGAAAATATTTTAAGAAAAAGATAACTGAGAGAACAATTATGTGTTTAATTTTTTCATGTATATAATAAAGAGAGGGGAAGATATAATTAGATTATCTTTATCTTATTATTACATGCGATAAGTTTATTACTTAAACATTTATAAAATATTTTAATAGGGTCATTAGTCTAATAAATTTAATATAATAAATTGATATAATGATTATATATGTATTCCATAGACGGAAATTTTGCTTGATAATTTGTAAAAATACAATATAACTATAAAATCATAAACAATATTAACTTTTGTCTCATTTCCATTTTTATCAGGTAACGAATATATTTTCATATCCAGATACGTTATCTTACTGTTTCAATATTAATTAATTAATTTTTGTAAAATAATAAAAAATTTACGGTAAAAGAAACATAATATTATCAAATATTTAATATTAAGGGGTTGTTTTTTTCGATATCAAATATTTTAAAAAAATTATAATTGTATACATTTTAAATTAGAATACCAAATAAAATTTCATGAGAATCAAAACATTTATTAAGTTTCCAACATTAATGGAACCTAGTTGATAAAATTTAAAATATTTTTAAAAAAATATAAAAGAAAAACAAATATTCAAATTGAAATATATTTTAAATGTTTGTTTACTCCAATGTTTTAAACTCTAATAATTGTCTTTTTTACTTGATCAAAATCACAAAAAAAAAACAAATATTAAACTAATAATAATAAAATGATAACATAAATTTTGTATCTTGAACTTCAATATATGTTGGATGGTGATGGAAAAAAAATCATGACAATACATTAAATTTTTATATTATAGTAAATAAAATTTATTTATACAATTATAGTGACAAAATAATTTTATGATTAATAATGAGTTAGAAAATAAAAATTAATTATATAAAATAAATCAAAATAATATTCTACGTGATAAAAATAAACAACAAATAAAAATATAAAAAAATTACCTTAGGTGAGTCTTAGAAACATTTGAGAGACTATTGAATGAAGTCGCATAGAGAAAAACAAATGTATAATTAAGCGTATGATAAGATGAAAAAACCTTAGAAATCTAAGAAAACTTTTCAAATATCAACCAAGAAATAAGGAAAATTGTTTTAAACAAACAAAAGAGTTCTTCAAATGAAACAAAAAGTAATAATAATAAAGTAAAGAGAATCATTTTTTTTATATTACCTAGTAAATGAAGATTTATGTTATTAAACACTTAAATTGAGAGGGTTAAACATTATCATGTGAAAGGAAAATTACAATAAATATAAATATTAAAAAACTATAAATATTCAAATGTGAGACATAAAAAATATTTAATTGACATACATCATTTGAACATAATTGCATAAAGGCTATGATAAGATGAAAAAATATATTGGAGATTCAAATGAATTTTATGACAAACAAAACAATTAGAAGAAATAAATAATAGAAGGTGTGTAGTATTATGGCGGAGACGGGTACATTATGGCGGGTACGGGGACGGGACAAATATTTACAACCCCATATTCATCCCAATATCCAATTGAAAAAGTTGTGGATTTCCCATACTCATACCAGTCAATGTGAAGATTCTCCTTCAAAATGAAGACGAGTTCGGACAACACCTATGAGGGCAGGTTTATCTGTCATCCCTAGGTTGAACATTGTCTTCCAATTATAGTTTTATTGTAATAAATCATAATTCATTTTTAAATAGGTAAATTTTAGCCTTCTTTATTAGCAAATTCGGTTCTTTAATAACTAAATTCTAAGTCGGTATTTTGATTTATTATAATATATAATGTTTGTACTAAATACTGTAAAAAAATGATGTGTCGTTACTTGTTTTGGTATATGTTTTTGACACTTCATATGCATAAAATTGATACATTCTTTAGTAATCAATCCCTTTTAGCTTAAAAATACAAAATGAGGTACTAAGAAATATAAAATTAGAAAATTGATGAATTTTGGTGTTTTTCAACAATTTTTTAAGGAATTAAAGGATGATGTATCTAAGCATCAAATATGATGCTAAGCACCAAAAAACAGTTAAGAAAGAATTCAAGTATGACCTTTAAAATTGGACAACAATGTTAGTGCTGAACCACACGAGGAAACCTTCACAGCAAGGAAACCTTAAGCACTAGAACAAGAAGCAGAACCTTGAAGAAAACCCCCCTCTGAGGGAGGAAATCTCCAAAGTTGACCATCAAAACAGAAGCCTAAGCCAAAGAGAAAACCCTCCAAACCAAAGGAGGAAACCTCAGGAGTTAATCGCCTTAACTCAAGTTGAAGTTGTGTTATAATTTTCTATAAAAACTGAGTCATGCTCTACTTTTTGGGGACTAGTCTAGCTTATCTCCAACTTACTTTTAAAAAATTATTTTTTACTTATTGTAATATATTTTGTAAGAGACAAAGGAGAGGGACAACAACTCCAAATTCTTGTAAGGAGATTCATTGTCATAAGCAACTTATTAACTCTTTAATGTTGAAATTGGATGTAAAAATTTCTAATTCTTTCTACTAGTAATGATTTTTATGTATTTAAGTCCTTTATTTATGGTTTGATTTATATTTGTTTGTTTGGATGACTTGATTACTCATCTTATTTTATTGATTTGGATTGAGTTGGAAAATGTCAATATCCAATTCAATAAATAAAATGTTTCTTAAAACATCAAAAACCTTTTTAAATACATAAAAAAAAGGTAAAAATGAAATTTGTCTCAAAAAATAATAATTAAGAAAAATAAGATTTTAAAAGAATGAATTTGAATTTTGTTTTAAAAAAATAAAAATAAAAAAATAAATAAAAATAAAAATAATAAAGTAAAATAGGAATTTATATTTTAAGATTAAAAAATATGAATTACAAAATTAAAATATATATAAATTACGATTAATGAAAAATTGTTTTTTCATTATTTTATTTTATTTTATTTTAATTGATTAAAAATTAAAAATTAAGAAAAACTGTTTTAAGAATTGAGGTGCACTCGGTTATTCTCAAGTTTTTTTAACTTCTCCACGCCCCCACCATCCAGGGTTTTATCTTGATCTTCCATTGGGTTCCATGGTTTTCCATCACCAATATCATTGGTCTTCATTTCTTAGCATCACCAATATCATTGGTCTTCATTTCTTAGCATCACCAATCATCATCAATTATCCCGATTACTTACACTCTCCACCATCACCTTTTCATCCTTTCATTATCTTCAAGATTCACCAATGGCGTCGCCTTGCCATGAGCATGGGTAGCGTCGGCGTTTGTGGTTGGTGGCCGCGCAGTGCAGTGGGTGTTGTGAGGTTGAAGACGAGAATGGATCTTTGTTTTAATTTTTGGAGGAATTAAAGACAATTGGGTTAGGGTTTTGGACAGACCCAACATTACCTTTCTGCACCCCGTGGTCCATTATTACACCGCTGTCTATTTGTTTCATTTGGGCCGTTTACTTTGTTTTACTTCATTCATGCACTAATAATCCCAATCCATTTCATCTTTTGTTTTATGCTCATTCATTTTACTTCTCATAATTGCGATTTCACTAAATTCACACTCCATTTCTTTTATTTCGTTTATGGACTTATTTACTTTGTGCATCCCTGCATTTACATGTTCCACTCTCACAATTTATATCCTATTTTTACTCCTGTTTTAAATTAAATCATTTTTTTATATACAAATTTTGTTTCTAAAATAAAAAAATATTTAAATTGGAATAAAAATTAAAATAAATTTTAGAAATGATAAAAATAAGAATAAATAAAATTAGAAAATTATTTTCTTTGTTTTCTCTTTTGGTGTCAACCCGATCGCTCACATGACACTCATGTTTAAAATATAAAAAATGTAAGATATAAAATAGATTTATGGTGTCTACTTGATCGTTCGCGTCGCATAACACTAATTTTTAAAATATAAAAAATGTAAAAAGACTTTTGGTGTCAAGTCAACCGCTCGTGTCACATTACACTCGTTTTCAAAATATAAAAAATGTAAAAAAGGCTTTTGGTGTCAAATCGGTAGTACGCATTGTATGATACTAATTTTAAAAAATGATGTAAACATGAAAAAGAAAACTTTCAAAAATTTAACAAAGTCAAACAAATATTCCAATCTTTTTAACAAAGAGTTACGTAGCTATGATTTCTCATTTTTAATGAGAATACTTAGGACCAAGGTTAACCCTTGTCGGGTCCTTCTCACTAAAAAATATTTTTTTGTTCAATATTTTCTTATTTATGGAAAAATAAGTATTTAAAATTTACACATTTAATTAAAGGTACAACCTTTGGACGAACGTCGTAGGATGTTGATACCTTCTCTATGCGTAATCGACTCCCGAACCCAAAATATGGTTTTCGTGGACTATGTTTTCTGTTTATGGTTTTCCATAGTTTTCTAGAATAAACTATGGTGATAACTCCAAATGTTTATTTTCAAAACAATTTCATTGTTAGTTCGTCGTCCTATTACGATTTAGGTTGCGACAAGAAACTAATATGAATTAAAGGTCTAATCAAATCATCAAACTACCCCACCTATGATAAGGAATTGTATGCCTTAGTTAGGGCCTCTCAAACTTTGGAACACTATCTAGTGTCCAAGGAGTTTATCATTCATAGTGACCATGAGTCACTTAAATACTTGAATGGTCAACATAAACTCAACAAGAGACATGTCAAATGGATGGAATTCTTGGAACAATTTTCCTATGTGATAAAATATAAGAATGGAAAAAGCAATGTGGTGGATGATGCCTTGTCTAGAAGGCACACCTTGTTTTCAAAATTGGGAGCCCAAATATTTGGATTTGATCATATTCCAGAAATGTATGAAAAAGATTCTAAGCTTTCCTTCACCTATGCTGAGTGCTTAGAAATATCATAAAAGGGTTTCTATTTGAATGATGGATATTGTTTAAAGAAGGAATAATTTTTATACCTCAAGGTTCACATAGAAAATTCCTTATCCAAGAAACACGTGAAGGGGGATTAATGAGTCATTTTGGAATAGAGAAAACCCTAGTACTTTTAAAAGAAAATTTCTTTTGGCTGCATATGAGGAAGGATGTCTAAAGACATTGTCATAAATGTATTTCATGTTTGTAATCAAAATCTAGGACAATACCTCATGGATTATATACCCCTTGCCTGTTACTTTAGCCCCTTAGAAGGATATAAGTATGAATTTTGTATTAGGACTCCTAAGAACCCAAGGAGATTTTGATTCCATTTTTGTTGTGGTGGATCATTTTAGTAAAATGACACATTTTATACCCTACCACAAAGTGGATGATGCTAGCAACATTGCTAGGTTGTTCTTTAGAGATTGGTAAAGCCTCATGGTATACCCCACACCACAGTTTCTAATAGAGACACCAAGTTTCTTAGCCACTTTTGGAAAAATCTTTGGTCAAGGCTAAGAACTAAGCTTAACTTTTCTACTTCGTGTCACCCACAAACCGATGGGCAAATCGAAGTTGTTAATATGTCTCTTTCTACTATGCTAAGGGCAATTTTGAAAGGAAACCACAAATCTTGAGATGAATACCTTCCTATATTGAGTTTGCCTACAATAAAGTAGTTCATAGGACTACTAAGACCTCTCCTTTTGAGGTTGTTTATGGATTTAATCCTTTCACTCCATTGAATTTTCTACCACTTCCCACACCTTTTGACTTTGTTCATAAAGAAGGGGTAGCAAATTTTGATTTTGTAAAGAAAATGCATGAAAGGGTTAATAAAAGACAAATCCAACAACAAATAGAGAGGTATGCTAAATACAACAATAAAGGGAAAAAGGAAAATGATTTTTGAAGAAGGGGATTAGTTGTGGTTACATATAAGCAAACCAAAGATAGATTTCCAAAGAAAAGGAAGTCTAGACTTAGTTCCCGAGGTGATGGTCCCTTTAAGATGCTAAAAATTGTCAATAATAATGCTTATAGGCTAGAACTATCTAAGGAATATGAAGTTAATGCCACCTTTAATGTTGCTGACTTAATACCTTTTATAGGTGGTACAAATATGAGGCAAAAACTTTAGATTTGAGGATAAGTCTTTCTCAAGAGGGAAGTGATGATGAGATACCTCTAGCCAATGGACCTACAACTAGAGCTATGGCTAGGAGGATACAAAAAGATGGGCCTCTGAGCATGCAAGGCCCAAGTTGAAATTTAGTTGAACCAAGAAAGATGTGAAGACCCAACCTAAGTTTATACCTTTGTAAATATTAGATTAGGAGTTAATTTTGGGCTTTGTATTCTGGACCCATTAGAATAGGGTTTTCTATGGGCTATGTGCCTTAGAGGAAATTTGGGTCTTAGAAGCATTTTGGACCAAAAGAGAGTTGGGCCTAGACTTTGGGCCTTTGTGGAGCGCATTCACCTAAGGATTCTAGATCCTTCATGCACCTAGCCTTCTCACCAAACTTGTCATGAAAGCCTATCTATAAGGAAAGTGTGACTTGCTTAGGTTGCAAGTCACACCTCCCACACGCTCCTTTTTTTGCTACAAAATTCAACTTTGTAGCACCAAATTTCCCTCCTCTTTTTAGAGACATCCAACTCTCCTTTTTTCCTATAAATAGAGGAGCTTACCTCGTGTAAACCTAGCTTGAATTTGAGTAAAGAAATGTTGCCCCATTATGTGCACATGCCTCCATTTTTTAGCCCATTTTAGAGTAAACTTCTTTCTAGTCTACTATAGTTTGGTTCCTTAGGAGTTGGCCTCACCTCTCACAAGGAACCTTTACTCTAGCCGAACGAAACCTCCACCTCAACCTCTTCTACTCTTGCTTCCACGTCTCTCATCCAATCCATGGAGTTTGTATCATCTTTTCAAGGACTCCAAGCTAGAAGATGGACTCATTACTTACACTTGTGTTTGATATTTTAACTTATTTATTCATGTTAGCGTCGACTAGCTCACATTTTGTTTATATTTTTTTTATTCATTCACATTAGTTAGCTGACACTACATAACACCCAAACTAACGTCTGATGGACGACTCATCTAAAGGCTAGCGTTCACTGAAGGACAAAACTAAAGGTTAACTTTGACCTTATTTTCGTGGGATGTCTTTTTGATGCTGAACCAGCACAAGGTTTGAATTGATATCAATTTTTGCCTTCTAGTTGTGTAAGACCCACTTTTTTTTGCTCTTATGTTTAAGGGCCTGACCTTAACCATTGGGCCTAAGGGTCAACCCATAGGGTGCCCAAAACCCTTTTTCAGCCCTAACTCTTTCATTCTGCTCTCACTTTGTAAACATCTCACTTCTCAAACACTCTCTTCTCTCTCTTTTTAGAAGCTCTGCTAGGGTTTGGCTTTCGTTCCTCGTTGAGCTAGAGAAACTCCATTCTACTCCATGTAAGCTTGTTCTCGACTCATGCTTTCTATTCTTTCGCTTGTCTTTCGTGGTTCCAACTAGGTTTCATCTTAGTAACCTAGTCTATGTTCTGGTGTTCGTGTTTTCAGCTCCCAAATTCGTTCCTGGAGCTGTGATGCTCATTGTTGTTAGTTTTGAAATGCTTGAAATGCCAAGAAGGGGGGTTGAATTGGCTAGTTAAAAAAATTTAGGCTATCTTTGAAAGCTAAAAACCTCCTTTAATTGAATCAATTAGATCACCAAGTTAGGATGCAAAAGCTACTAGACTGTATACTTTCAATCGATCAAAAATAGAGTTAATCGATTGATTTTACTAAACAAATTCTGTTCTGGTATAATCAACCGATTGAAATAGAAAAATAGTCGACTGAAATACTGGAAAAAATGCAAAAATGTAGATTCAAGTTTTAAACCAGGAACAGTGCACAAGAATGATCAAGTCAGGTTCTAAATGATTATGCAAACATGCTCAATGCTGCAGATGTCATGAAAACATGCAAGAACATGAAAAAAATGATTAAAACACAAGTTCTTTAAACTTTAAATGAATATACAAGAGAGAAAGGTTAGAGAAGAGATGAGATCACGAGATTTTTATACTGGTTCACTCAAACCTGAGCTACATCCAGTTTGTTAAGGCAACCTGAGCTTGACTTTGCACTATTTCAAAAGATTTACAAAGTATCCACCCTTACACTTTCAAAATATGCAAAAACCACACAAAAGACTCTTGAATCACACAAGAGTCACACCAGCAC
>Ga0099822_1009625_pt1 | contig 12132 bp, 3 predicted proteins | sample CowpeawhiteBW_FD_76839 | JGI IMG/M metagenome (GOLD analysis project Ga0099822, IMG submission 76839) | Root nodule microbial communities of legume samples collected from California USA - Cow pea white BW | ecosystem: Host-associated > Plants > Roots > Nodule | place: USA: California | collected... | reverse complement strand
TTTTAATAAATAATATAAAAAAATAATAAATATATATATAAATATAAATATATATATATATATATATATATATATATATATATATATATATATATATATATATATATACCTTGTCACTCTTAAGTTCTTTTTTTTCTTTTTTTAATATTGAGCTTTTTTAGGGTTTGAGAGATGATTTAAAAAACTAATATTTTGGTATCGTGATTTTGAGTGGTTTGACCAGCTTTTACATAATGTGACAGTTGAATACAGATTCTCACTACATTAATTGTCTGACAAATTACAAACACAGTTTTCAACTGCCAACAAATAAATAAAATAAATTTTAATCAACATTTTTAATTAGTGTAAAATTAAATTTTGTTACTTATATTTGATTACATCACCGATTGTATACATTCATTGGTATATGGTACAATATATCACAGTAGTATCATAGTATCATACACTGAATATATAAAAATAATATAATAAAGGAGAATCTGATATATGATCTAGGGTTTGCATGCATGAGAATATATGGTGGGCAAAACACCATCATGTTTGGACTATTTTAATGCAAACTCACCCTATAAATCGTACCTTAACAAGGGTAAGTTTCTCAGAGCCTTGAATTTGCAGGTCTTAATTAAGGGTATCCATGGAACCACCTAAAAAGGTTACAATCCAAAATGTTCTTTGTCCCAGAAACCCTCCACCTTCAAGGAGCCAAAATGCTTTAAGCTCTGCTCTTACTAAACCACCACCCACTATACAACAAATCTTCTCCAAAAACACTACCAAGAAATGACTCATTAGTCATCACCTTCATCACCACTATCTCTCTTCTGAGATTCTTCTGTAGTTTCATCCATGTTATATCCAAATCATGCTCTTTCAAGTTTATTAGGTTATGGCTTTTCATGTGTAATAGCAATCACCTTATGTTATAGCTTTTGTGATTGCCCATAGTTTACTAAATAATGTGAATTTTCATTTGTGGTGGAAGAAGATAAACATGTAATATTTTGTTCTCAAAAGAAAGATTATGTAATGTATAATGCTGTTTTTATTTTCTTTTTCTTCATATAATTTTTGGTTGTCTCTTTTTTCTTTTCTTTTGATAACTTTACACTACTAAAAAAATTCATATTTTCTGTTAATTTTGTTTTGAATTATTTTTGGTAGAAAATACTTATAAATTTTGTTGTGAAAAAATTTGCAAGAAATTGCTATCAATTTTTTGGCAAAATATTTTGTATAAAACATTTTTTGCAACAAATTTTGTAGAAAATACTTGCAAATTTTATAATTTTGTTGGAAATAATTATCCACAAGGAATTACTTGCCAGTTAATATTTTTAGAAAAAAATGGTAGAAAAAAAATTCTTGCAAATTTTTTTAACAATTATTTCTTGTAATTTTTTTTCAACAAAATTGTAAGAAAATATTTCATATGTAATATGAAAATTTCTAATAGTGTAATTTTTTTTTTCGCTCAACCGGTTGTTTTAGAAAGTGTATTTATTCTTTAGTTACCTTTTTATGGTAGCTTAAAGTTTTCTAACTAGGTTCTTACGTTTAGAGCATTAACACAGTCCTTTAAATGGTAAATTAAATTTAAAAAAGTAGGTGTTTAAGATGTTTCTTAGCTTTGCTTTTTTTAATGTAAAAAATTTACATTTTTAATTTGTAGTTTTTATTATTATATTTATTTCTAATCACAGATAAATTTTGTTTAAAATTTCACATGAAAAAGGAGAGTCTTTACATGGTGCTATGATAAGAGGAACGTAAGTGATAAACCATGATTAGATTAGTTTTAAAGACTCGTATGTAATTTGTGCTAAAAGTTAAAGTTCAAACCTAGTTTCATTGGGTCAAAAGGCTCATATTTAATATTTTTCTTCTAAAAGGAGATGTAACTCATATGTACAAAATTTTATATATTAAAGTCAAATTAGGTTATGATTAGGTCAAACTAAAAGGGTTTGATTTAGGTTGTTCACGAAATTTTAAGTTTTTAAATCCAATATGGGTTTCTAAATTGAATTCCAATCCCAGTAAAAGAAAGTATTTTACCTAAATCTAATTTTGGTCCAAAATTTAAAACATAAATTCACAGTTTTATCCAATTGTTCAAGTTGAATCAGTTGCATGTTTGACCATCAAAAGGGTTAAAAACCTGTACTTAATTCGAGTTTCTAAAAAGTTCCATGAATGTTATTCAACCTGCACAAATCTTTAGACTAAACTAACAAGTTTCAAATTCAATTTTTAATGCAAAAGTTTATAATTTTTCATTTTAATAAATTTTTGTGTGGTGACAAAATTGATGAGCATTCATATGTCATATTTCATAATAATATCTAAAAATAATCTCATTTGAGAAAGTTCATACATTTGTTTTCACTAATTTTATCATTATTATTTTTTTTTAATTTCATCCTAAGCTTCTAATTTCAAAATTTTCTAATTACATATATATATATATAATTATTAACCGGTCTTCTTCAAGCTAATAACTCTTCTTATTTTTGTAGACTTTGTTGCGATATCTTGCAAATGTTTAGGGCTGTTATCAAGAATTGGGTCTCTATTAAATGACATGATTAATAATGATTCTTTTGATCATTATAAATTAAATTTTCTTTTATTGCCCATGTTTTCCTTTTGACCAACAAAAACAAAACAGAAAATCATATAATATATATATATATATATAAACACTACTAAAAAAAATCTATATTTTTTATTAATTTTGTTTTGAAATTTTTTTATAAGAAATATTTATAAATTTTGTTATGAAAAAAAAATTGTATGAAATTGTTATCAATTTTTTTACAAAATATTTTATATAAAACACTTTTCACAGTAAATTTTGTAGAAAATACTTATCAATATTATAATTTTATAGAAAATAATTATCTATGAATAAATAAGAAATTACCTGCCAACTAAAATTCTTATGAAAAATTGCAGAAAAAAAATATTTTCTTGTAATTTTTTTAACAAATTTATAAAAAAAAAATCTTATGTAATATGAGAATTTTTAATAGTAGAAGGATTAATTATTTTATTAGACGTGAGTTATAAATTAAATCACAATTCTTGTGGATATATGATTTTTTTTCCCACAATTTTATACCAGTTTTCAGTACACTTCATTAGAAAAAAAATTGAAAATTTAATATTTTGATAGAACTTAAAAGGAATTTATATCAATATATACTTATAATTAACATAAATATTAAATTATAACGTTATGTTATGTACGTTGTACATTAATTTCGCTGGTTTAAAATAAAAGATTTAAGAGTAACAAATTTTTCTTTTGGACATAAAGTTGTAAACATATGCACAACAATATGATGAAAAATTATATCGCCCCAAAGTTTTACATCTTAGTGTAATTAAAGCACTAATCTAAATTGTTAATCGTACGCAAATAGTTTTATTTCAATATGTTTAATAGTTTTATCTAATTTAATTAGGAGTTGAGACTATGTACAATTCAAACATATATTCATTCATTTAAATTATGATAAAATTTTAATCTCTAAAACACATAATAACTCTAATGAAGTAATTGATACCAGTCATAATGCCTTGATGAACTTAAAATTTGAACATTGAGATAGTTTGTGAGAATGAAAAAATAATTTTAAAGATGAAACTTCATTTTCCTTTATTATCAACTATGTAATTTATTTAATATGTCTAATGATCTCTCATCTTTTAAGAATTAAGATTAATGACAATTTAAATATACTTTAATAATAAATTTGTGACAGGACCATGAACAATACCTTAATAATGTGAAGAAATCGACAACTTACATGGTAACCAAAACACTACAATTTTTTTTTTAAAATAACAACTAAATTTAGATAAAAAAAATTAGTAATATAGTAACTAATTTAGATACTAATTAATAAATTAAAAATTATTAACTTTTAAAAATTATTATTATGAATAAAAATTATAATTGATGACCAATTAAAGTCTAAATTAGTTATATTATAGTTATTAATATTTTAGTTGTTAAATAAATTAGTGACTAAATTATTAGTAACCAATTTAAACACTTTGGTATATATACTTAGGAATATTAGTGACATAATATTCATTAATTTTGATATGATTCTCTCATGTGAAAATATGATTTTAGGTAGTTTCTTTTAATAAGCATATGATCTAAAAAGGATGTTGCAAATAAGCAATGTTTATTATCTTTTCTCTGTATAAGGAATCTCAACTTTATATTTATAAATATATAAATAAGATAAGATAAAAAGTTTGTGTGAATTTCTTCTTTTATATATATAAATATATATATATATATATATATATATATATATATATAAGTATATAAGTGATACATTGACTCGAAATAAAATAAAACTAGATTAAAAAATTAAGCAGGATAGCTCGATACAAAATTTCAAGAGATAACTAATTTTATGTCATTTAATATATTTTATATTTTAAAATTCTCAAACTACTTTTTCTTTGAATTATTACAGCAGTCTTATAAAAACGATTCATTGTTATATTTTTATCCTAATTCTTAAATGTTTATATCCATTTTTTATATATATTTTTCTTTTATATATGAAATCCTTGTTTTGAAATATTTTTAGAAGTTTGTAAAACTATAAATATAATTATATTATATATTGAACACTTATTACTGGATATATCTTATAAACATTATGTTCGTAGAATACCTTTATCACAAGGTAGTATGAGATTAAATCTCGCTTTTCTGTGGTCCCCTATTATCCCACATTATATGTTTTTAAGATATTATATTCACCTTTTGTTAATGTAAAGATTTTCTAAAACCTAGTTTAGGGATATGTTTTTATACTTATACTTAATCATATATTTATTATTATTATAGAATATTTTTATGAAACAAAAGTTATTTTTAATGTAAAAACAATTTTTTATTCTGATGATTTAAAGTTTTATTTGAGATGTATAGAATTTTAAATTTATTACCATCATTCTCTAACAATACAAATATCTTATAAAACTCATATGTGAAATATTACCCAGAGATGATCTTGATGAAAACCTAAGTACAGAGAATGATGGAGAAATGAAGACCAATGGCTAAAGTTTTAGAACTTTGTGTTTAGTCTTTTTTATATTGGAAAAAAAAAAAGTGACTTGAACACACTTTTTCAAACAAACAATTACCTTTATTCCTTGTGTTTTTAAAATAAAAAGGTGTTTTGAAAAAAAAAATGTTAAATAGGGTAATTTTGTGATTACTTGCTCTTTTTAGATTGCTGAAGATAGTGCAAGCTGGAACACTTACTAGCTGTAAGCCAAGATTCCATCAAACAGAATATAGAGAGAATAAAAAGTCACAGCTGTATCGCTTATAGAAATTTAGAGATGCAAAGTATCAAGTTTTTTAAAAGAAGTATGCAATACACATTCATGTTAACAATTTCAAAAAAAAAAAAATGTTACTTATAATCATTCCGTTAAAAAGTTAAAAAAATAAAAAACTTATTTTCGTAAATTAAATAAATATATTTTTAGAGTCTAAACTATAACATGAAATTAAAATATGTTTTTATTTTAAACTTTAATACATTTTAATCATCAAAATTTACAAATATTACCTGTTATCTTTTTAACATGTTAACTATTTTTAGTTATTAAACGATATTTCTGGTGGTATTTAAGATAAAATGTGTCAAAAAATTCAAATGTCAGATTGGAATATTATTTAAGAGAACAAAAACTTAATAGTATTTAGATTAAAAAAACTGGATAATGATATTTTGATATATTTTTTTTAACATATTTTTAATTCACTATTTTAATCATACTTAGATAATCACATCATACTACTACAAAAAATTAAAATATATAATTAAACAGTAACTGAAGTAGTAAAATAAAAATGGATAAAAAAATAATCAAAATATCATTATCCAAAAAAAAAATTATTCATGTTTAAAATTTAAGAATTAAAATGTACCTAAATTTAAGAAAAAAATTTAAAATTTAAATATAATTTAATAACTAAAAACATATTTATTTAAGTCTCAATGATAAAATTAAATCATTGTTTCAGTACGACAAAGTCAATAATAAAACTAAATTACACGGTTAGGACAATTGTAATCCTGTGTAAACTTTGTTAACTATTTCAAGGTGTATTTGATATTTACGAATTGTTTTGTGACATATGTTTATTAATGACAAAATTAACAATTATATATTATTATTAGTGTTTTTAATAAATACATATGATATTTTTAAAAGTAAAATATATATTTAATTATATTAATTATTAATGAAGTTCATATAATATTATAACGTAATTAAAGTTTTTACATTGTCACGGTAATTTTTTAAAATAAAATATGTTAATATTTATTATATTAAGTTAGTTATTTATATCATGTAATAATATTTGCAAATAGTAATAACAATCTATAAATTTTACAATTCACATATTTCGAAGCTATTTCTTATACATATAAATAAAAGCTCACTGTAAATCTATAAAATTCAATAAAAACTAATTTATTAACATTTGTAAATATTTAAAGATTAAATAATTCTACTTTAGTCTAAAATACCATTAAATAGTATATCCACATTTAATCATGATTGGACTCAAGTATAACTTAAATAAATATATTAACTAAATAGTTATTATGTAGGTGACATCAATTGTCTCGAGTTTAAAGTGGACTGGGTTACAATCGAATCGTGGCCGTTAAACTGTTATTCTATTTAATTAACAAGAGTTAAGTCCTGATTAATAATGGCTATAGTTTTTTGTCTAATGGTAGGCATTCGATCCTAACAATTGGTATTAGAGTCAATGAATTATTACATGTTATACAATTATTTTTACCGAAAGTTAAGGGACCGTAAAAAAGAAATGAGTTTGTAAAAATCATCGAAAAGTTGTCGTTACCTTAATATAATGGGAAGGTTCACGCTAATGACATCGATGATAACTAGTTAAGGTTGTCGATGAAAGTGACAATGTTGGCATGATCAAAATTACTTGGATCGATGGTGGTGTGATTTTCGATCATTATTACTTATAAGGAAAAAAAAAGCAAAACAAAAAGAGAAAAATGAGACGATATCACACATTTCACTGACAGATTTGAGAACTTCAATAACTACCAAACAATGTATATCATCATTACTTATCGATGATGTCTTTATCAGCAAACTTTTGTCTATTGATAGTTCGTCAATAAATACGATTTACCGATGAATATATGCTATTACGAATAAATAGTTATAGTCAATAACATGCAAAAGTTTATAAAATGAATAAAGATTGTCCAATTTAAGATAAAAAAAAACTAAATATAAAAGAAATATAAAAAGATGGCTAAAATACTCATCTAATTAGGCAATGTAAAACTTTGTGTTCATTAATTCAATTACATAAAATCATTAGTGCCAGAAATATATATATATATTTCAAACATTCATATAATGCATGGTTTATGAATTATCACTGCTCCACTTTTAGATACCACGATCTATGTCGTTTCACTTTAGCTATGTGTGAAGAATTTAGAATCGTTATAACCTAATTAACCTTAATTTTAATTAACTGTTTTAGTCAAATTATAAAGACAAAGGTTCCTCTAGAAGCAAGATTACAATCGAATATATTTCGCGTCTTCTTGTTAAAAGTTGTCATCCACTTAGCATCCATTATATGTTTCAACTACAACAGTCAACATGTTTTTTGTTTGTTTAATATTTGATTCTAGTGTTTTGATATCTCATGTTTAGTACTTTACCCTACTATATATACACACACATATATATATATATATATATATATATATATATATATATATATATATATATATATTATCTTTAATACATGTGTTTTTTAATCCACGTTCGTATCTGTGACATTATTTCTTGGAAAGGTACTACGGTTATAAAATATGCTTAAATTCAGTAAAATTTGTATACCTTGTTTAGTTCCTATAACGTATGGATCTTAAAACTTTTTTTTTTTGTCGAAGCTTTTGTTATTAATGATAATGATAATAGAAAGTGGTGGATAATATATCTTAAGTCAATAAAATTAATTAGATATTATTTAAATCTCAACTCAGCAACATATTAAATATTTTAAAGTAAAAGTAAAAAATTAAGAAGATAAGATTAGGAGAGCAAATATATAAGATGAGGGAGGACAAAATAATTTTTTTATCAGGTATTAGATAATAATTTTAACAAAATTAGGGGTATTCTTACTCATCCTCATATACATGTAAGTTTGCCATTGATAAGTGTATCTAAATAAGATATATCATATATGTTGACATGATATATTTAGATATATAATAAACTATATATTATTTAAAATTAATAAAATTTATTACACTTTTTTTATTAAAAAAATATAAAATAGTTAAGGAAGAAAATATATTTAAATTATTTTTTATTTTAATTATTAGGTCATGTGTTACTAATACTATTGAGGCGGGAAAAAAAAATCAAATCGCCATAAGCAGTCAATAAATGAATAGCATAATATATTTAAAACTAATTTTTCACTGCTTACATGAGTTAAACATAAAAATTGAAAATACTAAATTAAAGAAAATTTTATATGTACTGCCAGTTGCAAGGATAATTTTAAAATTTATTATAAAATTTAAAATTGCATGTTTGAAGAAAAATATTAATATTAAAGGATAAGGAAAGGAAATGCTATAAGAAAAAATAAAATAGAATAAAATTAGTTGTATATTGAACGGTACATTCAACTATAAGCCATAATTTGTAAGATGACAAATAAATTTATTTATGTGAGTAATGTCCCAACTCATTTATGTTTTGATAGAAAATGTTTTCATTGATTTAATATGAGTATAAACATAGATAATGCCTTATCTTTTTCAATTGAATGTTCATGTATATATTGCTCTGCCTCCGTTTAAATTATTAAAATACTAATAATTTATTAAATATAATATATATATATATATATATATATATATAATTCTTAGTCTCTAGTTATATAACTTTTTTTTCTTTTCAACTACACACTTTTTTCTCTCACTTCTAATTGTTTGGCTTGCTTTGAAATCTATTTTCATCTCCAATATAACTTTTTTTTATCGCAACTTTTATGCTTTTATGTTCAAATGATATATGTGAATCAAATATTTTTTATGTTATCCCTTTTTAATATTTTTATTTATTGTTTATTTTCTTCATTTGGTAATGTTTAACTTTCAACTTAACTACTCAATAGCATGAACTCTTCATTTATTAGATAATATGAAAAACTTATATTCTTTATTCTCTTATTCTTAGTTTTTGCTTCATTTGAAGAAGTCTTTTTTTTCCTAAAACAATTTTCATTATGTCTCAATAGTTCAACTAATTTGTTATCTAAAAAGTTTTCTTAGATTTCGAAAGTATTTTTTTATCTTGTAATACCCATAATTTCTTTTCCTTAGTGCAATTTTATTTAATTGTCTATCAAATTGTTTATAAGACACATATTGATCATTTTTACTTCTTTTTAATATTTTTATTTGTTGATATTTTTATCATATAGAATCTTGTTTTGATGTTTTTTATATATTTATTTTTATTTTCTAACTCATTATCATTGCAATAATTGTATAAATAAATTTTATTTACTATAATAAATATAATAATTTAATGTTATTGTCATGAATCTTGTTTATATTTTTCAATCTACAATAGTGCAAATAATATACTTAACTATGCATAATAAAATGCGGTTTTAAAAACGAAGTCTTTTAAAACACATTGACATTTTTTACATTATTGGGAAAAGCATATACCATGACTATTTGAAATAGAATAATGATATCATGACTCTCATCGTTTTGACTCCCATCATTTATTTCTTCAGGGGGTTTAATGTGGATCATTGATTAATATACCACTATATTTTTTTCTTTGAACGAATTAATGACCTACACTAAGTCACATCAGGAAGTAAATAATGAAAACTAAAATATGGGAGTCAAAATATAACTTTTCTTTAAAATATCGGAATTCTTCTTTGAAAAGTTGGAAGCCTATACCAACCAAGTTCCTAGAAGATAATAGGATGAAAACTAAGTTTAAAGGGAGCAACAAAGATTTGACATGGATCAAATCGTAAGTTCAATTGAGTAAAGAAGCTAAACTAAAATTAAATAAAGATAAAAGATAGAATTATAAGGTGATACAGTAAGTGCATGCATGAGAATATTATAGAAGAATATAATATAAAGTGGCGAAACAGGTCACATGGTTTTGGCTTCTAACATGTCTATAAATTGCGGTTCATCGAAGCCTGGGTTTCTCAAAAACACAGTTTTAGGTAAACAAGTGTAGTGTCGATGGAAACACCAAAAAAAGTCACAATCCAAAGTGCTCTTTGTCCTTCTCCTTCGAAGCCACCACAACCAAAACATTCAACCTCTCAGCCTGCAAAACCACCCACTATACAACAGATTTTCTCCAAAACACCACCAGAAAATCATGATTCTTAATTATCTCAGTAAACATGCATGCATGTTCTTCACCATCATCAATCTTATATTTCCATGTATAACGGTATCTTCACTTCTGTGCGTGATTGCTTCTTTTCTAAAAAAAATACTTAATTATCTCATATATATATGTATGTAATGCACCGGAAGAAGTTCCGTGTATGAATAAAGAATGTGTGTGTTTTGGTAAAATAAAAATAATAAGAATGTGAGTATGTTTATTTTGTTTCCTTCTCCTTTATGTTGTTTCTCGATTTTATGGTATCTTATTTCCTTACAGGTTTTATGGGCCAGAGATACTCAAAAACTCAGCCAAATATAAGAAATACACTCTTTGGCTCACAAACGATTAACAAGTAATCCTAGGAGATGACTTTTCATTGAAAGTTTAATTATAATAAATGTTCAGTTTTTAAAAATTTGTTTTTGTTTTCTTTGAATTTTAGTTTCAAAATAAATTTAATCTAGAACTTCTCTATCCCATTATAATTGTAGTATAAAAGTGTATTTTTGCGATGATGACAATATTGAAAACTACAATTGTCATAATGATAATATGATAGTAATTACAATATACCTTGGGTGATTTTAGAGGTGATTATGGAGCCTTGTGGCGTTCACAACAGAATTTAGATTCTTTGTTGAATTTTTTGGTACTGTTTTATTTCTATAATATACTGATTTTCACTAATTTTAATGTTTTAAAATATATTTAAAATAACAATACAGTATATTTTTAATACTTAATATATTTAAAATAACAATACAGTATATTTTTAATACTTAACAGAGAACAATACAAAAAAAAATCAGTAGAGAAATATTAATCAATTTTACAACATGATGACAGTAACAGCTATGAGAATAATCAATTTTTAATAATAAGGTAATTTATTATATGCTTGTTTTTTTACTTAATTAAACATTTTTAAAATATAGTTAAACTATACTTCTATCTTTCTTTTACTTCGAAAAGATAGATTTTCTTACAGTATAAAATTAATATTAGTATAAAATATATTGTGGATTTCTTAAAATAATAAACAATGGATGAAAACACAATGAGACCATGAATTGTGTTAGTTTCTCATCATATATTTTTTCCGTGGTTTAACCCTATCATACTTATCATACATTTTCTAATGGAAAGTAATAATGATTTACGAATTTGACTAATATAAATATATAATTTTTTATTGGATCTCTCTCTGTACTCCTCATTATTGACCTTTTTTACACTCAAATATTTTTTTTATCTCTTAGTATATAATGTTCTTATGTTCTATTACTTTATCTATTTCTACATGATCTGTCTCACATTTTAATATTTTCATTTATCTCACATTTTAATATTTTCACTTATCTCATATTTTAATATTTTTTGGCGGGATATTACATAATAAGGATATCAGAGAAGAATCGAATTAGGGATTTTAAACTGAAAATTACGTTTAATTTATTTCGTGAAATAAAAACACTAATCAAGCAGTTGCACAGTATTTTTATTACTTTTTTAAGATTTACAATAATACAATCTTTTATATATATATATATATATATATATATATATATATATATTTTTTTTTTTTTATTTTTTTTTTTATATTTT
>Ga0099822_1009623_pt1 | contig 12134 bp, 10 predicted proteins | sample CowpeawhiteBW_FD_76839 | JGI IMG/M metagenome (GOLD analysis project Ga0099822, IMG submission 76839) | Root nodule microbial communities of legume samples collected from California USA - Cow pea white BW | ecosystem: Host-associated > Plants > Roots > Nodule | place: USA: California | collected... | reverse complement strand
ACAAAAACATGAAGACAAGAAAATTAATAAACCTCATTCAGGAGCACTTATCTTCAAAATAAAAGATCAATAACAAGAAAAAATACAACAAAATTGTTTAACTAATTTAAATGTTTACCTATCTGGGAAACAAAAAACATAACTACCCCTTTTAGGACAGGTTTGGTTCTGAGAAGAATTGGACACCATTTGAGTAAATTAAGCAGTAGTACTACCGACTATTAGTGCTATATGATCGATGTTTGTTTTAATTGTTCTGACACGGCTATGATTATTTTCTTTTTTAAATTTATTTGTAATTCTCAGAGGTTACACTGGTTTGTAACCATAAGTAACTGTCCATAGCTGCCCTGTAACTCCATTTTTGTTTTCTATAAGTTCTGCTGGCAGAACAGAACTGAATACATGGTTTTTCTTATCAATAATATACAGTATAAACATTAAACAGTGGTGCCTTCACTTATTATTCTCATCTTTCTCGTTCAAAACTCTATTATGGTATCAAGAGCTGGTTGATGATCCACAATGGGCTCTCCCAGTTCCACTTCCCACCCAACTCCCTCCCAGTTTTTTTCAATCTCTGTCGCCGAAAAACTTGATGACTCTAATTATCTTCATTGGAAGCAACAAGTTGAACCTTTCATCAAGGCTCACAAACTCCATCGGTCCGTTTCCTTAATGATGATGATCACAAATATAGAACAGTTAATCCTGCCCATGAAGAATGGGAAGCCCATGACCAAATTTTGCTTGCGCGGTTGCAATCTACCATCACCAAGGGTGTTTTATCTCGTGTTCTTGATGTTGTTCACTCCTATCAAGTATGGGAGCATATTCATGATTATTTCTTTACCCAAACAAAAGCATATGCGTGTCAACTTCGTACTTATCTTCAAAATCAGTGTCTTGTCAACAAGTCCATGCATGACTTCGTAAGTCACATCAAGTCCATTGTTAATGAATTGGCTGGCATTGGTTATCCAATTCAACCTACTAAATATGTTGATGCTATTCTTGAAAGTCTTCCGCCAAACTATGATGTTGTCATTTCAATTATTGAGAGTAAGTTTGAAACTCCTCCCATTATAGGTGGAGGCTCTTCTTCTTACTCATGAAGCCCGCACTTAAAGACACCAAAAATCCCTTTCCTCCTTCCCTCAATTACTCATCAATTTCTGCTCTATCCAATTATTCTAGTTTTCGAGCTCTTCCCTCCCCTCACGGCAACAATTCTACCTCATTCTCTGTCTGTGGTGATGCTCGACACTTTCATGGTCGTGGTCATAGCCGTGGTGGTCACTTTGCTAATTTCCAATGCTAGATTTGCCTCAAATATGGTCACACCGCTAATTTCTACCATTTCCGTGTTGATCCTTCTTTTCAGCCACACTAATACTTGATCCTTTATGATCCAGCCACCAATCAACCTATACACCTTCCTCCCCCATCCACCACTCCTTTGTCTTCAGCAACTACTGCTCTTGCCCCCACTCGGTCTACCTCCACTCTTCCCGGTGCCATGCTTGCTTCTTCCTCCACTCTGAGAACACCACTCCTTGGATCCCTGATTTAGGAGCCTCTTTTCATGTTATTGGTGACTCCCAAAATATTCAACATTTTGATAGTCTTGATCACATTTATGTTGGCAATGGTGAAGGTTTGAACGTTTTTGCATCTAGTTCCATTTCTCTATGTCATCCTACCTGCTCAGCTTGTATTTTTAATCATCATCACTTATTCCTTGTTCCATCTATCACCAAAAATCTCCTTAGTATTCGTCAATTTGCTCTTGATAATGGTGTTTATTTTGAATTTTTTCCTCACTATTGTACTGTCAAATCATAGGACAACCATGAAATCCTTCTCCAAGATGTTCCCGGTGTTGATGGCTTATATTACTTCCCTAATCTTCAAATTCACAATCGTTTTGCCCCTCTCTCATCCAATCTTTCCACCCCTTTGTTGATGTTGTGTCTTCTGCAACTACTCCATCTCCCTCGAAGTCTCTCACTTTATGGCATTCTAGATTAGGCCATCCTAATGTCAATGTATTAAAACTTGTAATGACTCAACATAATGTTCCTTTTCATTATACAAAATAGGAATTTTGTTCATCTTGTTGTGATGGCAAGTCTCATCGTTTACCTTCCACTTCTACTATTTACACACAACCACTTCAATTAACTTTTAGTGACATGTGGGGACCATCCCATGTCCCCCTCTACTACTGGGTAACTGTACTATATCTCCTTTGTCAATGCCTTTTCTAGGTTTACGTGGCTTTATCCTTCTAAATTAAAATCTAAAGCCCACTCTGTTTTTAAAAACTTTAAATCTCATGTTGAACTTTAGTTTGATACTAAAATAAAAATTATTCAAACTGATTGGGATGGTGAGTTTAGATTTTTTAAATCCTTTCTTGTTAAGAAATGGACTTTAAGCCTAACTCAACCCCATAAAATCAGCTAATAAGGTGAAGTTTGCATCCACTTATATACTATGAAATCGCCTTATCTCTAGCCAATGTGGAACTTCCAACACACACAACTCGTATTGAGGTATATACATCTCGAACGTGGGACTAGACATTAATGGATGGTCCGATAACGGGTGGAACAACATGCCCAACAAACAACAAACTTCCTGATAGTGGACGGCACAATAGGTGTTATAGAATTAAAGATGTTCTTAGAAGCTAGTACCCTAGAAGAAATTAAGAAAAACTCGGACAAAGTATTTATGGTCACGATCCTTCATGCAATAAATCCAAATTTCGGTAATATTAGAGATCAAATCATAACAAGTCAAGAAGCTTCAACTATGGAAAGCTTAACAACACAACTTTTGTGTTCCGGTTGTTAAAGCTAGAAATTTTCAAGAATCTATTAAATCCTCTACCTTGATATCTACACATTAAAGAGGGGATCATTGTTTTAGAGGTGGACATGGTGGTAGAGGACATCCTCAACGCACATATTGTAAAATAATGTGTTGTACTCAAGAAAACTGCTCATCTCTCCATGTTGATCCTGACAAGACAAACAATATCTCAAAATCTGAAGTTTTTGAACCAAAGTTTTCCTATGAAGGATATCAAGAATGTTTGAGGTCGAAATCTATCCAATATCCTAGCACAATCACAATTAATGGATAGTCAAAGTCCATGAATAATTTACTCAAGTGCTTCTAATCACAATTATGCAATACCTCTGTTCATTTTCCATTTTTATCCTAAAATTCTTCATGACAATCTTAGCCAATGGATATAACGTTGCTTCTCAAAGAATTGGTAAAGTTTCCTTTTCTCCTTCCTTAAACTTAAAATTTGTTCTCAATGTTCTTGCATGTTCCTTCAATCATATTTCTTTAAGTCAATTGAGTCACTAAATTGTTCAATAACATTGCGTGTCAATTCTTTCGTTTACAAGAACGTGGCACAAGTCAACAAATTGTAAATAGACATGAATCCAAAGGCTTATACTACTTTGGAACTAGTTCACCATGTGTATTGTTTTGATCCCTATCTCCTTAGCATTTATACTATCGCTTAGGTCATTCACGCTTGTCAAAATTAAACAAAATAGTTCCCAAACTTAGTAGACTTCAAGCCTTATATGTCATTTATATGAAGATAATGGGAATACCTCAAAATGGTTCCCAAACTTAGTAGACTTCAATCTTTTCTTCCCATTTCTTTACAAGAAGTTCATTTAGTATAACAACCTGGGCCATTTATTTGCATTCTAAGATACCTCAGAAAGACTCTGGACAATGTCTTTTATATGAATATATATGAAGATAAAGGGAATACCCAAATCTGAAAGTACTATGATTTTAATTGGGTAGAATCAAGTATAGGCGAATGCTCTACTACATGATATTGTGTTTTTATTGGAGGAAATATTATTTCCTAGAAAAGCAAGTGTTGGAGATTCCAACTTACAACCAAATTATAAAATATAGGTGGGTCCAAAACTCATCTTATTAGGTCAGTTTTGAGATGTTGAGTTAGACTTAAATTTCACTTTCTTAGAATGGTATCAAAATCATTTAAAACCTATTAAAGTCAAGTTTGTTGAGCTTATCATATCACATGCTATTGGTTCCCCCTATAGGTGTGTTCAAACCTCATCTTACCAAGTCATTTTTGAAGCTAGATTTAAATTACAGTTCTTAAAATAGTTACAAGGTTATTCAGAACCTATCCTAGTTAAATTAGTTGGGCTTATAGTGATCCCTACTATTGGGTTACCCCTAGTCCCACACTTGAGACATTCAGTGCTCAACGTGAGGAGGTATGATGGATAACCCACGTCGAGTAGAAATATGCAAAATTATGGCATATATATACAATCATACATGCATACACACACATATATAAATATATATATATATATATAGGTCTTGTGCAAAGCTCACCTCACGAAGTTGGTTTGTGAGGTTGAATTGGCCTTAAACTCTCCTTTCTTAAGTGGTTGCCCAATTAACTACAAAAGCTTAATATAGGACAATGGCCCCTCTCACTTGTGAACTTGTGTGGGTAAGTCAGTTTCTCCAATAACTATAATTGTGAGATTCAGCAAATGAAGTTGTATTAAGATAATCAAACAACTCTCCACATTGTTTTCAATCCTATGTTCCATGAGAAGTCCAAATGCATGGAAATTGACTATCATTGTATTCAAGAAAAGTTGTTGTCCAAGGAATTGTGTATTGATTTTGTCGAATCCAACAATCAACTTGTAAATGTGTTAATAAAATCCTTGAGGGCCTTGAAGTTAATTTATTTGTTCCAAGCTCAACACATACAATTTGTATGCTCTAACTTGAGGGAGAGTGTTAGAATAGGCTTGAAATAATAAGCTTTATTAAAAAGTTGTTTTGAGTAGTACTTATATGTACCTAGGGTCCTAGAGGTGCCTTTACATATTTTCCCCTTTTTCTCTATCTCATTTTATCTTACATTAATATTCAATTTCTAATAAACGAGTAAAAGCTCTCTAAAATATATTCTCCTCAATTTTTATTTTTCTCAACTCATAAAGAAAGATTGAAAAAATAAATAAAAACAAAATAAACTCTCAAAGGCAAATGGCCTATTTATAGTTATTTTAAATCGAACATATAGGTAAAAAAGATTAAAACCAAATCATATCATTAAAACCACTACTACACCCTTTATTAGTAGCTAACCCATACAAGCTAGATAGACATACAAAAAGATGAAGAATGACACTCTTATTCTCGTTGTCAACAATACCTTGCTTTTCCGCATTTTCAAGCAGTTTAAACAGACAAGGCTCAGCATCCGTTTCAACTCAGTAATATGACTAGGATGATAAATTGGAATTGGTAGCTCAATATATCCAAAGTGACCTGAAAAGTAACATCAAATTTCTTAATTTGCATTTCATCTTTTTACCATTTAAAAAGGCAGTACAGAAAAAGAGCAAACCTTCACATTTTCCTGCTTCAGAAGTACCACAAGATTCACATCTGCCAAATTCAAGGGGTAGACCAAGGAAGGGATTTGACAGCTGACTAGCATGACTAATTGAAGAGTCACTGATCGATGCTGTACTCTATCAAGGCAAAAGTAGACAATTTACCGCCAAAGAGATCAAAGCTAATCAAAGACCATAACCCTTTTATATTAAAAAAATTGATTCAATTTTCCAAAGAGAACTTTTTATTTAAAACAGTGCTAAAGATCATAATTTTTAAAAAAGTGTGTGTGTGTGTGTGTAAGCTAACGTCACAAAGACCTCAACTGAAAAATTGAATGTGTTTTGAGCTTACAATTTCCTGGCGTGTAGCCATACCAAATTTGACTCCAATAACCACCCCATCTAAAAGACTTGAGGGAGGACTATCTTCCATTACTTTTGCAGTCAATTACAGTGCCTGATGATAGAAACCTCAAAGTTACAGTCATTACTTGTAAACCATAGAAATCTTTACCAGAATTACAGAGGAAGAGTAATTAAACAATAAACGAAATAGAAAAATAATAGAAAGAAAACCCAACATAACTTCAAAGAAACACTATAGCATGTGTTCCCTTTACAACCACTCTCCTAATCTAGGTCGTAAAACAGGTATATGGATACCGCCTAGAATGAAAACATCAGGCATGTCAATAACAACTGATCACCATGAATGTCCTAAGGGATTACTAGATAACACAATTTTCTTAGCAAAATTAGATATTTGAAATAACAACTTGTCGATCAATCTATCAAAGATGAGATGTTTTCATTCTTACTAAGAAGTTCTATGGCCTTAAGAGTACTCCCATGTAAAAACAATCAATTATGTCAAAGCCAATCCTCAACCAATTCACATCAGAGCACTCGTAAAACAGATAGATCACACTAAATTGTGTGTCTAAACACCAAGGCCTGTCTATAACCTATACTAGGAAGTGTTTTATAAGTTAAAATTACAATTACAACCACAACTACAGCAGTAATTATAATTAGCATCCCTACAAAAGTACTTATTAGTGTGATATCATTAAATAGCTCTACATACATATAAATCCACCTCCACTTCACCAAAGAACACAGTTAGCTAAGAATTCCACTAAATCCATGCAAGCTTAAAATCATCTAAACCAACCAAAATCATCCGTCTTAAAAAATTAAAATATCTAACACAACTCCTTGATCAGGTTAAAAAAACTCCCACCGGCCACCAATTCGTTCTCATCCACTAATACAGAACTTGTTTTTCACCAAAAAAGAAAGTCTAATCAGCTCCCATTTCAACATGAAAGATAAACAACAAAATTTAACAAAAACAAGTGGTTCATGACAGATTCAAATATCAATAGAAGCAAAACCAATCAATAAATAAAACACGAGAGAGAACTAACAGTACACATAATGCTCCCTGGAACATGCAAACTAAAACCCAACCACAATCACAACAAACACAAGCACAAAAATAAAACAAAAATAAAAGCAAAAGTTAAAACAAGACAAAATCATGACCTTCTTCTTGGAACAGCTTCTTAACTCATAAACGAAACAAACTCAGTTCAATTCCAGCATCTCGCGCAGCTAAACGCAAAACCTTAAACCCTAGAATATGCAAGGACACCTGTAAACTAAAGAACAAAAAGCAAATAACACAATCGACGCCGAAAACATCAAAGAGAACGAAACGCATTGCATGAGACTAAAATGCAGCCTAGCAGAAACACAAAACCATAGTACCTCGTCGCGTGAAAAATCGATCTCTCAGAGAGAGAGAGAGAGGGGGTTTCAAAAGAGAAAAGAAAATAAAGAACAAAGGAAAAGAGAAAACTGAGATGAAAGGAGAGAGAGAGAGTGAGAGTGAGACTGTGAAATGAAATAAGCATGACACTAGTTTTAATTTCTCTCTTTCAACAAATACTTCTTACTTTAATTTATTTTTATTTTATATTTATTAAATTTAATTATTTTTTCAATTAATAACTTGATTTTGTTTTAGTACTAACTTAAGTTGCGCGAAAATGCACATTAGAAAGTTTTATTTTTTTTCGGAAATAGAGAGTCTCTTTTTGCGCTGAAAAGACAGAAAGTGTTGGAAACTGGATTTCGGGGTTTTGACCTGAAATGACATATTTACCCGTGTTGACTCATTTCTTCTGATTTTAGTTGAATGTAAATTTGTGGTATTATTGGAATTTCCTCCCTGTTTGTTAAAGTGAACACACAAAATTTGCATGCGGACCATCACAGGCACAGCTCAGTCATTTCGTTCATAAATGAAACTAACCGTGGTTAAGGAGAATTCACCGGAGTTAATTAAAGTAGTTAGTGACTATATTTTAACCAAACAAATGGTTTCAGGGTGGGATTTTACTTTACAAATGAGGTATGGTATAAAAGTGACATCCACCATTCATAAGAATAAGTTAATTAGTAACTATTGGATTAGTTTACAAGTAAGTTTCACTAATATTAGAATTTTTACTACAATATTTTCAAATAGTTTATTTTATCATTTTTTAATTTAATTTTCTTTGGATATTAATTTTAATATTTTTTAATTTATTTCAATTTTATAGAAATAGTTAATTACTATAATAATTTCAATATTTAACATTTATTATCTTTTTTTTAACATTTTATGTAGTTTAAAATAAATAAATATATATATATATAATTATAAATTATAAATTGATGTTTCATTACATGATATTAAATAAAGTTTGTAAAAAAATAATATAACAATAATTTAAATTAAAAAAATAAATTAAATAAAAGTATTGATAATTTTTTATAAGAATTTAATTAATTTTAAAAATTATATATAATTATAATTAGATAATAATAACTAATATATATAAATAAATTTAATTTATATAATAAAACATACATATCAATATTATTGCATGTCATTTTTATAACATATTAATAAAACATTGAATGTATTGCAGGTAATTAATAGATCAATTATTTATTCACTCTTATTGGTTATTTATTTATTTTTTTTCTAAACGGACGCTTGGAGAATATAGAAAGAAATAAGTATTTAAATTACGTTTGACTTTGATTTCTAGATGTGAGATTTATTGGGTGTATCGGATCAACTTGTACTCACATAAACAAAATTATATATCTCTTATAGAACCAAGCACAATGACACCCAAACTTATGTGTGTGTGAGTTGAGAAAACAATTTGTAAACATTGGATATGCTAAAAACCTTTGAAAAGTTTTTATGTTTAAACTTTATTGGTTCAACAACCAAAAAAAGAGAGAAATTGTTAAAGAAAATATCCATATACATAACTTTACTTAAGTAATCTTGTAATTTTGGTTAAGTATTTTATAACAAAGTATTAAAATAAAAATATATCGTTAACTATCAGATCTCGACAAATGCGATTGTTTACGTTTATCAAAAAAGACATAAAGAGAATCTTGCAATAAATGTAAATGTTAGAAGATCTCTCACAGAGTGTGTAAAGTTATTTTATGCCAACAGTTTAGGACAAATTATCACCTTTGTTTTAGTTTGTTCGCCTTGTACAATATTGACATTTTACTAAAGATCACATCAAAAAAATTCTACCTAGGTATGATGAGTTGTTTTAACCATTAATATGTTATTTTAAGTTAAAGTTATCAAAATGGATTAGAATTCGTGGACCAAACCGATCTATTATGGATTTAGGTTAAGTTTGGTTGAATTTTTTTTACGAATTTTAATATGGATTAATTTTTTATCCGGTCTACAAAGAATCTGGCTCACCTGAATTGAATTTATGGTGAACCGGGTTAGCTCACCAATCCACCCACAGATAAAGGATTACACTTTTTTTTTATTTGGATTGGGTTGGACTGTTTTGTTTTTATGATTTTGGTTTGTATTTTGGATTAAACATTATTTTGGATTGTATATGAATTATATTGAAGTTTATTTAAATTTTAATCATAATTACAATTTAATTTTTTTTGGGACCAAAGAAAAAAATTATATATTTTTAATTATGTTTAACCCACCAATTCATAGTGGACTGGGTCAGGTTCGAATTTGTTTGATTCGCTAATAAATAAGTTGAGTTGAATTTGTTCACTAAGTGACCAACTCTTAATGGGTAAGGCCAGATGACTTGTTTTGACAACTCTACATCAAGGAAAAGTTTTACAATTAATGTTACATAAAAACATTTAATGCAATATTCAATAACATAAATAATTGAAGACAAATAATTTCTCAATATTTAACAATAACTAGAAAATGAATTGCAACAAGTATCTTTCCAAACTCTTTATAAAAAGAAAATAGTCTTGAAGAATAAATGATTTATCAAACATGATCCTACAACTGCTCAAGTAAAAAGTTTGAAAACCTAGCATGTTAATAGAACACTAAAGTGTTCTTTAACAACAACCTAAGAGAGTGAACCTTATATTGTATGCGATGAATACAAAATTCAATCATCTTTAGAAAACTTATTCTTACTTTTCGTCAACTATAATTTAGTTTCAAATGATATTTGACCAAATGTGATTAATTGATCTTTAACTAAAATCATTCATTAAAATCAGCTTTTATAAAACCTTGTTAGACGTTAGAATTCTAGGAAGATGACCTCCATTTGTTAAACCTAGCAAAAATTGTTTTCATTGGTAAAATAAATAAAAAACAAGTTGTGATAATTTTTAATTTATTAAAATAAAAACATGATAAAAATATGTTAGCACAATTGGGTAGAGCTTGTTGGAATGGGAGGTATTAATTGAACTTTAACTAAAATTATTCGTTAAAATCAGCTTTTAAAATCTCGTTAGACGTTAGACATTCTAGGAAGATAACCTCCATTTGTAAAACGTGTGAAAAATAGTTTTCATTGGTAAAATGAATAAAAAACGGTTTAGGATAATTTTTAATTTAATAAAATAAAAACATGATAAAAAATGATGCTGTAGCATAATTGGCTAAAGCTTATTGGAATGGGAAGTATTAGGTTCAATTTCTTCTTAAAAGCACTTTTATGTTTTATTTAAATTTTAACAATTTGATGGGATCTTAATTGTTTTTCTCGTGTATGTGAAATTGTATTCATATTACCGTCATCTTTGGGTGCAAAAACATTTTTTATTGAGGAATGTATGGAATTGAAATTTATGTGATTTTGATGGGTTTGGTGTGAGGAAAACTAAAGGAGTATTGTTATAATTTGAAAATGTGGTGTGCAATGTTTTATATATGATTTCTAAATGTTATAACTTGTGCTTTATGCAACTAAACAACTAAAGTATAAGCAAATTCATAAGAAATATGTAAACGGTATGAGATAGATCATTTAATGGACATATGAATAATATGAATAATGCTAACAAGTTGATTTGGAAACTTTCTACATCTTATACTTTACGTCATATATTTTACATTTTACATTTTTCTAATACTAGGAGGAGAAAAAAGATTATTTATTTACTTTTACTTCTTTCTTAGGTACTTATTACTAATCTTCGGCCAATATGAGAAACAAGTTAATGAGAGGGTTGACATGAACCATTTAAGGTATACAAAAAGTGAACACCATGATTTCTTGTATAAAAATGGATATGTTTAGAGTCGAGACAAAAGTAAGAACAATTTTTCTTGATGCATGTAAAATCATGGAGTTGTTGACAACATTTGTCGACAACATTTGTCTACTAGACATTTTATGAGAAAATGGCCAAAATGTCCAAAAAAAAGAAAAAGAGTTTTACATGCTCAACATATCCATCTAATTAAAGTGTGATTTTCAAAATTTGTTTGTCATATATACAATAATAAAACAAGGAAGTAAGACAAATATCATATAAAACCACAACATATCCAAATAAAATAAAAAGAAAGAAAACTCTTTTAAATCCATCAACATTATTTTTATCACACTTTATAAAAACTTAGGTTAATTTTGTAATGATTAATTGGAATAAATGAGTTTCACCATGGTCAATAGAATAACTTAAAAACATCTCAACTATAATAATCAAATTTTTATTTATCATAAATTTGATTGTTTCACAATAATAATAATAATAATAATAATAATTATTATTATATTTATTTGCTATAAAATAATATATATTTGACACAAAACAATATAATTGAATATATAAATAAATAAATAGTGAAAAAAATTAGATAATAGATTTCAGATGAAAAATATACATTTTTTTAATACTCAATTAAAAATATTAATTAAAACCCAATTAAAAATACTCAAAATTTTCATGAATTTTACATTTATTAAACCCATAAAAATAATTTATTTTATCACTCTTCCATTAATAACTATGAAAATAAGTTCGAATCTAACTCGTGTTTCAAATTAATGAGAATTTTACAATCTTAATCAATAAAAAAATATCTTAATTTTTTCTTTTAATATAGTTATTATAAATTTTAAATAAACTTGTTGTACGTAACGAATATGATTTAATAATAACATAAAACACTTTTACTTTGTTGGTTAACGCACTCTAATAAATTAAATTGTAAATCTCTACCACAATAAATAGTTTGTCATAAATTTTACATTTATATATTCTTCTTTTTGTTATAATTTGGATGATATATATATATATATATATATATATATATATATATAGAGTTTAATATAAAAATTTGTTTTT
>Ga0099822_1009612_pt1 | contig 12147 bp, 10 predicted proteins | sample CowpeawhiteBW_FD_76839 | JGI IMG/M metagenome (GOLD analysis project Ga0099822, IMG submission 76839) | Root nodule microbial communities of legume samples collected from California USA - Cow pea white BW | ecosystem: Host-associated > Plants > Roots > Nodule | place: USA: California | collected... | reverse complement strand
TATATATATATATATATATATATATATATATATATATATATATATAATTTTTGTGGGTGTTGTTTATATTTTATTTGATGAATTTATATTAGGATTAAAAATGTTTTTTTCTTGGTTTTATTAAAAATTAAATCAATAATTTTTTAATTATTTTTATTAATAATTAAATTCAAATAAATTTTGTAAATAGTTTAAATTTAAGAAAAATAAGACACTTAATACTTTAAAATATTATAAGTCTTTAATCATTACTTTGTGAATCATTAGAATAGATGTTATTATTTTAATTCAATTTTTTATGATATTTATTTTGGATAATATTTTATATATTATCTAAAATAAATATGTAAAATATATAGATATTTATAAAGAGAAAATTTGAGACTTTAATATATAACAAAAATATTATGAATAAATTTTTAAAAATATAATAAAAATAAATTAAAAAATTCAAGTGAGTGTTTTTTTTTTTTAAATAATAATATAAATATAGATAAAAATAATAGTTAAAGATAAGTTATTAGTGATAATGATAATCAAACTCACGATAATGATCAATAATTTTAATAATTTAATAAATTTTAATTAAAAAGTCTTATTCTTAAGATTTTTTAAGTCTTCCAAATTTTTGAATCGTTTATATAGAAGAGAAAAAGAGGAAAAAAAAATATTTTGTAGAGAATTTTACTGCCTTCTCACTTTATTTATTGTTAGATCGAATCGTTTATGTAAAAGAGAAAAAGAGAGAAAATAAAAATATTTTGTAGGACATTTTACTGTCTAATTTATAAACGACCATTTTCACTTTATTTATTTTTGGATCGAGTTGAAATTTTGTTGTAGAGAATTTCACTGTCTAATTTATAAACGACCATTTTCACTTTATTTATTGTTGGATCAAGTTGAAATTTTGACAATTTGTTGCTTTTTATTTTTTTCATTTGTCAATTTGAGATTTAAGATTAAAGATATCAATTCGCATAATAATTATTTTTCTTGGATTCTTTTAATATTTAAAAGTATTATTATTTTGATTAATTGATTTGATTTAACATTGTCAATTTGAGATTTAAGATTAAAGATATCAATTCGCATAATAACTATTTTTTTTGGATTTTTTTTAATATTTAAAAGTATTATTTATTTTAATGTATTGATTTGATTTAAATATTTCTGTGTGTTTTGATTTGATTATTCTATACCTTTATTTGATCGTGTACATGTGAGTTTGTACTTATCACATTGACATGTTTATTCTTAAAAGTTACAAATCGGATTAATCCCACTTGTTTTGCACCAATCAGCCTCTGATGTGCAGAAAACGGACCCATTAGTCCGCAATATGAAAATAGGTTTAAGTTAACCCTTTCCGCAGCATGACAGACCGACCCATTTTCATTTTATTTTTCTATCCATTTTGAAATTTTTTTCTGGACAACTTCTTTCCGCACCTCACAATGTATTCCACCTGCACCTCCATGGGGACAGGGAAACGATAACTCTACCCTTAATGAAAAAGTAAATAAAAATCTAAATTTTATTCTTTCCCGCTTCATATTCATCTTCTCCATAAGTGGCGCATACCTTTTAAGGATCCCATTTTTCACACATTTAGTAACATACCTCAATTGAGGAAAATTAAATATTAAAAAGCTTGTGATAAAATCATGAATGCACTCAGATTTAATCTGCCAACTGTTTTTCTCAATTTACTACTCTTTCATGCCATTAGCATGAGAGGACGAGAACATAGTCAAAATGTGCATTGCGGTAGTGGTGCAAACGTTGTTCACGGCGGTGTGGTTTCACTAGTTTCTTTGGCATGTTATATTCATGAAAGAAAATGAGTTTTTGAAAACTTCACAAACTTTTTTATAAATAGATTAAAGTAGATTAATATTTTATTTTTAATGAAAATGAAATAATAAAAATATTATTATTTTTATCTTATTTAATAGTTTGTCAAATTTTGTTAAATTTTGTTTATTAATGTATTATTTTTCATTCCTAAATACAAAATTTATATTAGATTTTATATTATACAATCTGAAAAATGCAATTAAGAACTAAAACATAAATGAAAAACTACTTGAAAATGCAATGGATGGACACAGTTACTATAAATCATCATGAAAGAGCACCACTCTTTACTAATCACTTCTACAAACTTCAAAAAGAACATATTTATTTTCTTAACAAATTGTGTCATGGACCCGTTCAATTTGACCTTCATACTTACTTAACGCGTTGAATGAGTGTAATTAACGTGAGTTAATGAGTTGAGATATTTGTTTCGGTCTAACTTTTTTTAAGTCATATCAGTTGTTGAACTTGACTCATTTTCTCATCTTAGTTTCTTTTATGTTAAAAATATTGGTGTTTTCTTTTTAAAATTATTATTGTCAATTTTATTTTATTGTTATTACTTATAAATACTTACAAGAGTTTATAAGGATTATTTTCACTACATATTTTAATATTTTTTAGTATTATTATTGTTTCTATCAAAGTTTATATTAATCTAATTTCATTACTTTGTTATCTTCTTGCTTGATATATGACATATTAAAAAACTAATATATATATATATATATATGCTATAAGAATAAAATAAAATTACAAGAAAATATACTTGATAACAGTATATAGTAAATAAATAAATATTATGTCATTCTCTCAAGTTATCGACGTGAAAACTGTGTGCATCAACTTGCGGGTAGAAAAATTTAGTGCTTTGTATTTTCTTTATTTATTAATAGAAGCAAGAACAAGTGAGAATTAATTATGATCCAATTCCGACTACTTTGACTTATAAACAGTGTCAAAATTACATCAAAACAAATTCACCAAAAAACTGAACTTCACACATATTGATACTTTACCAATGACTAATGAATCATGCAGCTTAAATGATTGCCACGCAACTTGGTAATGTCTGGTATTCGTAAGATATACACGACACAGAGATTGTGTTTTATATGCTTTTGTTGCAAGATTTGATGATGAGAGGATGGCGTAGAAGATAAAGCACCGACAACAGGTGCGGTCACGATACAGTATAAACATTCTTATCATATCATCACTATCGACAAATCAAACCCATTCTTTTCACACATTTTACTCTTTTGAGAGCTCTTCAACCTTGTATCTTCTCAAAGTATCAAACCTCAATTTCCCAACTCAAAATCATGTCTATTTCATTGCATTTGCGTTCTTTCTTCTCCATTATTCTCTTCTTTTCATCCAGTGTTAACGTTCTAGCTATCACCCAACAAGCAAAAGACTTGGTCCCATGCACAATGTGCGCCGAGTGCGAGAACCCATGTCAACCCCTGCCACCTCCACCGCCACCGCCACCAGTGGTAGAGTGCCCTCCACCACCTCCACCGGCACCTCCGCTTCCACCGGCGATTGTTGAATGTCCACCACCACCAAAGACAGCATGTCCAGATAATTGTGAAATACCAGAAGGACCACCCGCAGTTTACTTTCCACCAGGAACACCATATCAATACTATGTTCCAGGTAATGTCCAGAATAGCGGTGGAAAGATGAAGCCATATCAGGGGATACTCTTCTCCAATTATCTGACTTCTTATTCTCTCTATTTCACCAACTTCATTTATGTGGCTAGTTCTTGTCTTCCTTATTACTTCGTTAATGCTTAGTTTACTGTGGTTGAGCAATTCATTGTCTCCCTTATCAGTTTTTTTACTGGGTTAACTCTGGTACACTCAGATTTGTATTACAAAAATTAATGCTAATAGAGAAAAAATGATCAACTCATGGTGGTAGGTGTGCGCAGAAGAAACCACTTTTAAGCAGAAGAAAAGAATGAAAACAAACAAAATAAAATCTCAGCACTGGCTCAGTTCCGCTATTCTCATTCAGTGTTGCCAAGATAATAAGGTGATTGATAATCGGTAATATGTGCTTGCAAACACATCAACATATCAAAATCTAATTGTTCCCAATAAGAATTAAACACATTTTAGATATTCATTTCAATATAATTTTTGCGTAAAATACTTGATTGTTGATACTTAAAAATACTATATAAATATATTTTATTTGAATTTCAGTATCATGTATGGTTAAAATTCTGGAGTTAAAAGAGTATTAATTTTAAAAAGTGTACTTATAACAAATTTTAAAAAAATAGTGTCAATACAATATTTTATGAAATTTAGAGATATAACATCCCCTGGCCCACCCCATTGTTATGTCAGGTCTGCAGTCCAATCCACCTCAACCCCTCACCTCAAGTGTCCCCCACTTTGTAAGACAGGCAGGTTGTTGTTATCGAATTTCCAACCTGACCTTTAACACCTTAGCAAACCAAAAGATGCTATCAGTTGCACTTCTAGTTTGTCAGACCTTATATATCCCGTTTACATCCCTATATATATCAAACTATATCTCGAAGTGAGTATTAGTGTATTTATCCTGTGCGCCTGTATTTTTTTTTTCTTTTTCTAAAACTGAAAACTTATATTTATATTTTTTTAACATTGTTTTAAGCATATTCACATGGCACCACTTAATTGGATTAATATTTTATTTTTAAATAATTTAGTATAGTTTGAAAAGAGGAGAAAAAAGTTTAGTGAAGAGTTTGTCAAAATTTGTTAACAAAAATTTCGTCAAAATATCAAAATTCTATTTATAATATCAAAATCCTATTTATAATGTGGGAGATTTTTTTAATTTTTGAAAAACAAATTATTCTAAAAACTAAATTAAAACATTAAAATTAATATAACATTTTAAATCTTATTTTTATTTTTAGACTCAAGAAACTACATTGATTTAAATGACTTTGGCATAACTATAAAAAATAAAAAAAAAATAACATACCATTCACATCCTGACTTTTTTTTAGTAAAATTTGGAGATAAAACAAATGTAAAATAAGTGTTAAATTAAAAAAAAATATTGGACTACTTTTTTAATAAAAAGTTTGAATTATGCTAACCTCTTTTGGTGTCATACTCGTTTTTTAATATTTTTAATCCAATTTAACAATATTGTGCATTTGTCTCTTATAACATCCTCCAGCCCATCCCAGTGCCATGTCAGGTGTGCATTTGTCTCTTATAACATCCTTTGGCCCATCCCAGTGCCATGTCAGGTATGCAGTCCAATACATCCTTTAACACCCTGGCAAACCAGAAGATGCTACCAGTTGCCTGCCTTGTGGGTAGTAACTTTTTTGTACTCTACCTGTTGAATAAACATTTGTCCCGTACTCTCGTATCCATATCAGTTGGGTATTTGTTTTGCGAGTGTCCGTATAATTTTTTAATATCCACATGTATCCGCGAATATTTATAAAAAATAAAAAAATATATTTAATAACATATTTTAATCGTAAATTCAAATAAAATATAATACATAACATTTATAAATTTTAAACAAAGTCCAAATAACCGATTTAAATAGTGTTAAATGACCTGCCCCACAAATCACTTGGCTCGCGGGCTGGCCTGGTTTTTTTTTAATTCTTATGATAAAACTTTCAATGTTTAAAAATTGAAAACCTTTAAGAAATTCACAAAATTAAGTAAAAACTTTGGGAAATTGGATGATAAATTGATAATTCAACATTTTCATCATATTCATATTTATACTATAAGATATACAATGTATTCTTTACATTTTAGCACATTAAAAAATATATAATATTTGAGAAAAGTATAGAGGTTTTGTGAGGAAGGGGAATAGAAGAAGATGACGGTAAATTTGACTTTTTACCTTGTTTATGTGGGTGCAATAAAAAAATATGGAGGTGTAGAAAGAAATTCCTTATACCAGACAAAAGACGAGCCAACTAGTCCTGACCCACTCGTTTGTTATTTTTTTTAAAATTAAAAAATAATTTAAAAGATTAAGTTTTTTTATATTATATTTAAGAGCATGTAAATATATAATAATATTGTCATTTGAATCATTAATATTTACAAATTAAGTTTATTAATAGTTATAATAGAATTATTTAACATGTAAATATAATAATTATTTTAATTTATTTCAATTAAAAATATTAAATAATCAGTTCAAAGTTTAAAAAATATTTATATAATTAAATAAGTTTTTAATATTTATGTAAATTTGTGTAAATAAACAAATTTTGAAAACTAATAAAATTTTAAATAATAAAAAAAAGGCAATCAAACAATTCTCCAACCCATCCTATAATAGGGTGGTACAACTTTTGGTTATTTTTTTTGTGGTGGATTAGTTCGGTTTGACCCATGTTTGACCAATTAAGTCAAAATGGGTTGAATTAATTTGTTTAGTCATCAAAATTATTTAAGAGACAAAAGTTCAGACATAATGATGAATTATTTATTATATCATGAATGATTTGGTAATTTTTTGTGATAAATAAAAGTTCAAAGAAGAAAATTTCGTCTTATAAATATTAGGAGTATAAAGTAAGTGTCAAGCACATAAATTTCATCTTGAACTTAATTGACCAAATCATCTTGAAAGTATATATATGTCCTAAATCCTATCCAAATTAAGGATATGTTTGAACCAATTTTTTCATGTATATTTAGAAAAAAAATCACTTTTTGTATAAGCTAAAATCACCTTACACGCATAATAAAAAAAATATAGAAGGATTATAAGAAGGAGTTTCTATGAATTAATTAGCAGTAATTTATGAAAAAAAAAATCAATTTTAATTGTAAAAATAAGCATTAATCTTCTCAATTTTCATTTTTAAAAATGTTTATGAAAATACTTGTTGAAACTTACTCTAACTAGAAAATAAAGTTATATAAGACCTTTTAGTTAACTTTTGTAGTATAGTGGTGTTTTGCTATTAATTAGCAAGACCATTTAAACACCATAGTCAACGTCAATTTCAACTCATTTAATCACCGCAACTGCTGGAACCGCAACTGTTGAAAGTAAATGTAATAAATACAACAGAAAACACAATTTTCTTTAATCTTCAATAAAAAAAACATATATTTTAAAAAATAATATAATCTTTATGGATGGTTTATAATTTTATGAAACGTTAATTTTGTTTTTATCTCTAGTAAATGTTAAAATATATGTATTTTGTTAATAAATAGTGACAGTAACATTTTGAAAATCATTTTAACAAATTTATACATTTATAATATTATATTTCAAAAATTTAGGAAATCAAAATGAATTAATTACTTTATTGGTCTATATAATTATGTTAAAAATGTCTTGCAATAAAGATAAAATAAACTATAATTGAAATTTTTGTCCGTAAAGAATAATAATAATAATTATTATTATTGTAAATTAATGCTTAGTACTTTAGGAAGTACAACTAAATTACACAATATTCTCAAATATGCATACAACGACTTTTACATGTATTAATTTATAAAACTAGTAAGCCTTTTACAGACAATAGTTATAACCATCGAATTCAATAATAAGTAGAAATAAATTTTGTTGATTGATAAGGACAGAGTTTATGTTATGTGTCCATTAACAACTAATATGAAAAGGTGTATTTTTTTACATTGTTCTTTTAGGCAGTTTTCCTTGTGATCAAACAAACAAAAAAAATGTACATAATATATTTTCATCTTATACTAATAAAATTAAATATAATTAATAATCCGTGTAAATATATATTCATCTTAGATCAATATTAAAATATAATCATACACTATTTAATCTTAAGTCCAATACTAAATTTTAACTTAATCATCCCATTATAAAAAAGTTATTTGACTGCATGCTACCGGTAGTTTAATACCGAACTAACATTTCTGGTCAAATAGTTAGGACAAAGTAGAATTACAAGAATAATTCACATATTACTACACTAATAAAGGTTAGAGTATTATTGGACCTTTAGTAAGCTTTCTAAAAGGAAAAAAACTCATTCAAGGTACTATAAATAAGATAGGTAAGTAAAACATTTAATGATTTTAGAAAAATGATAATCAGTGCCCTTAATTAGTGTCTAATAATATTGATTAATAAATAATTAATGTATATTGATATCATTATTTTTACATTAAAAGTTAAAATAATTAAGTATATTAATTAAAATAGTATAAATGCATATAATAGATTATTTAAAGACAGAAATACCTTTTTAATTTTTAGAAAATATATAAAATAAGGATTTTGAAATTTTTAAAATCTTAACTCAAATTGATACTTTAGTTATTTATTTTTTTGTAATTTTAGATGATTCATACAATTTTTCATTTTTTTATGATTTCTTTAAATTTTCTTATGTTTAATTATATTTAATTTTTAACAACATTAAAATATAATTATTTTATTATTTTTTTAACTTTTATTGATAAGCATTAAATAAAATATTAAACACACATGTGCAACACTTAAATATTTTTGTTTTTTAATTAAAATATAATTGCATTAATGGTTATTAAGTGAAATTTTATTTAATATCACATTTAATTATATATTTTTATATGATTCGGTATATATTAATTATTTCTAATGAGTACTCTTATACACAGGTTAACAAGACCGTACTTTTAATCCATTTACATATGTTATGGATGAGACCGAATATATTTATTTGTGCGTCACAACCTTTCGAATATGTCCAACCGGATAGTGTTACATATGGGGAGTTGTATGGTTAAGAGTGTATTTCGCATTACATGTATTTTTTTTTCTTAAAAAATTTAAATGTTTAAATTACAACAGAAAACAAATTAAAAATATTAAAATAATAAAAATTGTAACCTAGTGAACAAGAGTAGCATTATGCAAAGGAAGGTGTGATAAGAGAAGACGATTGATAACGTTGCTAGAAAAACCTTCATAAGGTGGTGGTGGGGTAACACCACGGGAATAGCTTTCATAAAGTGCTGTTACAAAACCAGTTTCCATGAAAGAAGAACTTTGGAGAAGAAAATCAAGTTTTCAAAAAGAGAACGATGCAGAAACTCAACTTGTAATTCTAACTAATAATCTTTTATAACTGATATAGAAAGTAATAAGGTAGTAAAATTTAATTTAATTTTATAATATCTATTTATGAGGTGAATTTGTATTTTTAAAACACTCATTTATTCTGAGATATATAATAGTTAAAAATTTGATTTATTTATTTTTATAATTTAATTTTATCTTTAATAAATGAGATTAAAAAAATATTATATAAGTTGAAGAACTAAGAAATGTATAGGTGGTAAATCGTGTTTTTGCATTGTCGTTTACTCACGATCAGTACTACTAGTATAAAAAAATAAAAAACAAAAAATTAGAGAGAGACATTTATTGGAAAGTGGTTAATTTGGTTTACAGATACGATGTAATTAATAAAGGCAGAATAAGTTACATGCAGTTACCCCATATGAAACGCAACTGGGTGCAAATTAATTGATACTTCCACATGCATGCCGACCGCATTTATACACTTATACCTACATTATGCGCAAACCATTAATTCATTTTGAGGTGCCTTCTCACTTTTCTTCCCAACCTCTATTTAATTCAAAACTCAACGTATTTTAATTAGCAGAGAAGGATTTTTAAAACAATTTTACAATATATTTTAAATCGTTTATTCCAAATGCAAAATTGACACTAAAAAAAGCTCATGAAAAAATGGGAGAAAATATGGAAATGTCGTCTCCTCAACCACCAGCCGAAAGACGGAGGAACATATTAACGATAACCCTTCATAAGTCAACTTTAAGCTACCCCACACTCTATCTCTGTTTTACTCTTTCTCAAAATCAATGCATCATATCTTCATTCCAGAATCTGCAAACCAACGCGTTTAACAACATTAAATAAAAAATACCCATCATCATGTCATAAATATGCAATATTATTTACTATTCTTAATACCTATCATCACATTAAGGATTATACATCTTGATATGATCAATAAAATTATGAATTTGAATTTTCTGTGTTGTTCGTGTGTTATTCAAAATAAATGGATGGATATATTATTTTTCTGTTTATTTAATTAATTGCCTTTGTTCAGCTTTCCGAAAGAAAGAAAGAAAAAGAACATGGGATGCATACTGAAATTATATCTTCCCTAGGCAGACAGCTGCAAGTAGGTATACTTGATTTAATATTCACTACTACGCAAACGACTACTCTTTCTCTATACTTATTCATGGAATCTATTGTCACATTGATACACACAATATTTTTAGAACACTAGGTTGGAACCATCATAAGTATGCATTAACTTCAAGTATATAGCTAGGAACTAATAATAATAATAACAATCATCATTATTAAATGTTACGTGACGTAAACATTATACTAGATAGCTTTTCTTACGAACTACTGAAATTAGTAGAATGAAGAAGTGCATATAGTTTTGTGCAAGATCATGGATTTGTGATCCTAGTAGTGAAAAGAATAAACATATCGATCTAATAAGAATATAAAATAAGTGTCCATTAAGAATAATTAATATGTTTTAAATTTTACAAAAATATAATTAAATATAATATTAAATAAATTTTGACTTAATCATCATAAATAAAATTCTAATTTATTTAAAGGACAAAAATATCTATAAATGATATACAACTTTAATTAATAATTTATTTGATTGATGTACACCTGTAAGAAATTTAAAAAAAATAATAAAATAACTATTTTAATATTGTCAAACATTAAAATATAATTAGACCTAAAAAAATAATTTGAAAGAGTAACAAAAGATACTGTGAAGAAAAGGAAGAATTTTCACATGAAAGTGTAATATTTTCATCAAAGTTTAAAAAAGACTATAAATTTCAAAGATTAAAGACGGTACCTTTTAAACATTTTAAGTTTCAATCGATACTCTTCAAATATTATAGAGATATATATTTTTTCATACATTCTAATAAAGACTTTAGAAATCTCAAAATGTTTAGTTTGTGTCGAGATATTATTTAACCATTCTAAAATATACTTTTGTTTTTATAAAATCTTTTATATAAATTTATATTATTTGAATCAATCAAATTAATTATTTTCGTTTTCAAATGTAAAAATAATAAAATAATAAATTATTAATTATAGCTTAATCATTGTGCTAAACACGTATTAAAATTCTCTTATAAATAAATCGGAACATCTAATGGATATTTTTCTTTGTCATGGTACTATTTTAGGGCGAACAGCCACAAAAAATAAAAAGCAGCGATGTATTACATCACTTTTAGATTTTAAAAACTGCAAAATAATTGAAGGGTAAATGTTGGTTTACTTATCCATGTTACATGATTTATTTCTTATTGAAGTACACATTTTTCTTCCCTCCTTTTATTCTATATTTGTAGCGAATATATAAAGAGAAGCAACATGTGGCGAAGTTCATTGCTTCCCCTTTCTTACTTAACTGCTACTTCTTTCTCTTCTGGTTTTGAGTTAGAGGAAGAGGATAAGAATATGGAAGGTATCTCAGGGGGGTTGAAGAAGTACTGGAGGAGAAGCATAAGGGGATACCAGAGATTGCATGGGTTGGAAGGGCGTGAGAGAGAAACGGTTCAGCTTGGAGAGAAGCGAAGAAGAAGGAGATGGCGCATAAAGATCAATCCCAAGATGAAAATCCGCAAAATCTCTTCCCCGAAGAAGTTGGTGCTGTGGGTCAGAGACGCCTACATGAGGATGATGCTGGGTCTAGCGAGCTCCACCGCTGCCTCTGCCGTCGGCTACGGCGGCGGCGGCTCCACCTCCGCCAACGGTGTCTTCGATAGGGGCCCACCGCCGAAGGAGTACGACCAGAAGATGATCGTTCATATGTACAAGACATTGATTATGGCACAGGGACAGTTGCTGCCCCGAGATCCAACACCCAACCGTCTCACCACAATGGTTACCACCATCTTATGATTTCTTTTTAATTACAACAACAACATGTTTTATCTTTATTTCGTTTTTAAGGATTTGTATGGAAATACTATAATTGGAAAAACAAAATCTACTTTTACAGTTCCTTTTTTTTCATAAAATATGTTAACGAAAAAAAGAAAAAAACCTATATTTTTATAATTGAGATAAATATATATCAAAATTAAAATATATATATATATATATATATATATATATATATATATATATATATATATATATTTTTTTAAAAATATATATATATATATATCTTTTTTTTTTTTTTTTTTTGTTTTTTTTTTTTATATT
>Ga0099822_1009600_pt1 | contig 12155 bp, 10 predicted proteins | sample CowpeawhiteBW_FD_76839 | JGI IMG/M metagenome (GOLD analysis project Ga0099822, IMG submission 76839) | Root nodule microbial communities of legume samples collected from California USA - Cow pea white BW | ecosystem: Host-associated > Plants > Roots > Nodule | place: USA: California | collected... | reverse complement strand
TATTTTTGACATTTCACAAAAGCTTAAACAATAATTTAAAACATAATTTTTATAACATAGACATCTGTGTATCATTGCAAAGTGAAAATTATAAATTCTTGAAACTTTTAAAGATATAAAATTGACTAATGATTTCAATTTCAATATTTTTTTTCTAAATTAAGATACATATTACAAATTTGATATTCAAAATATAAAGTAATAAAGTTTGAATTTAAAATTCTAAATTGTAAAAACTATAAAAATATGGTAAAGAAATTTAAATTTGAAATTCAAAATTCAAATAATATAGAAAACCAACTACAAAAGAATAGTCTATTCTTTATATCTTTCTACATAGGGTCTACATTTGTAGTTTTCGATTGTTTATATCTTTATATTTTGTTTGCATCATCCGTCTAATATTTGTATTTTTAAAGAATCTATTATTTACATTTATATACGCAGTCTATCATTTATAGTTTTATATTATCTACTCTTTACATTTTTTTATCGTCTATCTTTTGTATTTTTATAGAATCTACTCAATAATTTATATATTGTTCATCATCTTTATTATTAAAAAATCAACTATTATATATTTTTTACATTATCTATTGAATATTTTATTTAAAATTTAATTTAATTTCTTAATTTTAATTAACTCAATCTTAATATATTATTTAAAATAATTACTACGATATATTTTATTAAAAATGTACATAAATAACTTAAATAAATTTTTATTAAAATTAATTAAAATTTTTTATTTAGTTTTATAAAATAAAAAAAAATTATATTAAATTTAAGTATATTTTTGTAATTTTAAATCTTTAAAATCTCGTGTCTCGTGCATTGCACGGGTAGAAATGATAGTTTATAATAGGCTTAAATACCTTTTTCGTCCTCATTTTCGTAGTGTTTGTTGCGGATGGTCCTCATTTTTACGAAATTTTTAAAATGGTCCTCATTTTCGCAATTCGTGTTTAATTTAGTCATTTTCTGTGACGTCGTTTAAATCAGTAACGGAACACTGTACATGTGGCATTGTCTGTATTACATTGTATTGGGGTATATTACGTATATTGTACATGTGTAGTAATTAGATATTTGGGGATAAATAGGTGAGCTAGGATTTTGAAAATGAATTGTTGGACAGTTGGTCAGTTGCTGCAATCTTCTTCCTCCATTCTCAATTCGTGTTGCTGCAATCTTCTTCTTCTTGCAATCCTGTGTCACGGTCTCAATCTTTTTACTTTACCTCTGGTTGTAATCATTGGAGACAACAATGTTATAGAAACAAATCAAACGATTAATTGGAAAATTGAAATCAAACGAACAAATCGCCACGTCCAATTGTTACTTCCTCTGCAAATCAGAGATGAAGAAACTCGGAGATGAAGAAATCGCTTGTACTCGTCAATCCATAATTGCAGCGCGACCTAATTGGAAATTGTTTTCCCCAAATTGAGAAGTTAACGTTAATAATCCACTAATCCACATGTACAATACACATAATACATCCCAGTACAATGTAATACAAACAATGTCACCTATATAGTGCTCTGTTACTGATTTAAACGACATCAAAGAAAATGACTAAATTAAACACGAATTGCGAAAATGAGAACCAATTTAATATTTGGTAAAAATGAGAATCATCCGAACAAACACTACGAAAATGAGGACGAAAAAGGTATTTAAGCCTTTATAATAAAATAGGAGACTCTTAAACTTCTTCCTTCTACGCCTCAACCAGACCCTTTCTTCATCTTCATTCGTTCTCACCCTTTGTCGATTCTATCCTTACTGCCTTCGTTCAGTTGATGCTTCATAAATATTGAAACATTCACACTAGGTTCTTCATGGATTGAATAAAGGTGTTGTTTTCGTTTTACTGTATTACTGGAGGTTAATTTAGAATTTCCAATAGGTTACAAATTAATGAATCTGGGACATATAACTGGATTGGGAAAGATATTCTATTCTAGAGTGAATAATCCTGAATATAGTTGTTAACCAATTCAGAATATACTATCAAATTTAGAAACATATTCTAGATTACGTATTCCCCAAAAAACAAAAATACATTATGAAATGTGAAATCCAAAATATATTTGCAAATATGAGAATACATTCCAAATTACTTAATGTTGTGAACATGTTTCTTTTTTTGGAATGTATAATCTAAAATTCATTACAGGATTTCGAAGTGTATTTTGGAATTTTCAATCCGCTAAATATATTTGTGTTGCGTAATGACCAATACAGTGATCAGAGGCAATAAATTCGTGAGAGGCAAACTCATCGGTGGAGAATGATGATTGTGACCGGAGATCGGTACCTGATGAAGTTTGTGCAGTTAGTGGAGGAGCAAGCGGGTCCTCTCATCTAAGAAACCAAGATGCTGAAAGAAGTTGTGTCAGCGTGCATAATATTTAGCTTTTGGTTATTCTGTTTTGCTTTTGGTGATTCTTTTTTTAGTATGTGGCACTCTGTTACGTTTACAACTGGATTGGTTAGCAATTAGTTTTTTCTTTACCACATGCTTAAGTCCATCTATATAATGGGTTGATACTGAAACATTTATAAGTGTGAATAATATAATTTCTTTCATCATTGTGAATCTATATCCTCTTCTTTTTTATTCTTTTCACATGGTATCATCGAGCCATTTCGGGTTCTAGTGATTTTGTTTCTTTGTCGCTTCCTCCATGGCAGCCCATCATACTACTCTTCTTGATTCTTCCAATCCCTACCTCATTACCAATGGCGATAACCCTAGAATCCCTCTTGTTCCGATAAAATTGGATGGCTCCAATTATCATTCCTGGTCATATGACGTTTCCACTGCTCTATGTTCGAAGAATAAGCTTTAGTTCATCAATGGCACTCTTCCTCGCCTACCCCCTACTTTTGACTTATTTGGCCCGTGGGGTCGCTGCAATTCCATTGTTATGTCATGGCTGGTTAATTCTCTGGATACCTGTAAGACCCAGGAAATTCATATAAATAATAATCAATAAAGTACAAGTAATGGTGAATCGGAAATACCCTAAGGGAGTTCCTTGATAATCTTTAAAACAAGGAACAATGCTAGCTTAAGTGGTTGAGAGTACTTAGTTATATGGAGAGGGCTTGGGTTTGAGTCCTATGTGTGTTGTGGTATGTTTATTTAATTATGTTTTCTTTTACAAATATATTTTGAATGCGGAAGTAAGACTTAACATGGTATGTATGTGTGAATTAAATGTGAATTAAATGATAGCTTGATGGTTATACCTATGGTTGGTAAGTGTTAAGGTGTGAGTTTGAACCTCAGTAGGTGAGAGTTGTTTTTTTTCATATTTTTGTATTTTTTTTATATATATAAAAGGAAAATATAGAAACTCTAGAGATTCTCTAGGGGGAAACCAGAAGGGCAACTTGGAATTAGTTCAGGGCAGTAAAAGCACCATTTAAATGGCCATTGATGCTTATAGTGTCAATTAATTTCGTTTAATGATTTTTTTTTAATTTGGACTGAAAATTTTGGGAAGAGGAGAGGTTGAGTGTAATACAGAGGTGCGTGAGTGTGGCAGCAAGAGAGAGAAACGAAATTGCAAAATTAGGGAGAGAAAGAGAGGGTTGGAAAAGAGTGTTAGAGTGGGAACAAGGGTTGAAGCATGGGGGACGAGAAAGGATCATTGAGAGTGCACTAGGAACAAGGAAACCAGGTAAGGGGAGTTGGATCTAGTTCTTTATTTTTGTTATTCTTGCTTTTGGTTGTTTAAATTATAAAACTAGATGAGTGTGGTTGCGTTTTGTTGTTGGTTTCTTTGATCTGTGAACTGCCATTATCATTGAACGTCATATCTTTTATATGCCTTGTGTGATGATGACAGTATTGTGTTATACGTGATTTTTTTGTTGCTTTGTGTAGTCCTTTTGGGACTCATATTCTCGTTCTCGTTACTGGTGTAAAAACATGTAAAATTCCAAGAGAATGTGGGTGGTTTACGTTTAAGTGAATCTGTAATGTATGGTGCAGGGGTTCTTTTGATTTGGACTTTCATTCAAAATGTTGAATTCTCAAAATAAGAAAAAGGAATTGATGGGATGTTGTTTTAGGGTGGGGCCATGTAGATTTTTTTCCCTCTTTCCATTAGAAAAATTCATAAAATATTCCATGTGGGTCTAAGAGAGAAAACCTTGCTTTTTCTTTCCTCATTCACGTAGCTGTAGTGGTTGGTGGTGAAGAATTGGTCTTTGTCTTTGAATTGATACATTTCTTAGGTTATTTAAGTGAAGGCATAACTATAGGGCCCACGTAGCAATTCTTTTTGCTTGTACACTTTGACATTTGGGATCCTATTGCTACACTATCTTTACATGGTCACAAATATTTGCTCACTATTGTTGAACATACTACTAGATTTACTTGGCTATATCCTATGAAGTTAAAATCTGAAACTGGGTTTCGAGTTCAATCTTTTGTCACTCTCATTCAAACCCAATTTCATAAAATCATAAAATGTATTCGAACTGATAATGGTCCTGAGTTTAATCTTGCTCAAATTTTTGCTGCAAAGGAGATTATTCACCACAAAAGTTGTGTTGAAACACCACAACAAAATGGCCTAGTTGAACGTAAACATCAACATATTTTAAATATCACTAGGTCATTATTGTTTCACTCTAGTTTACCACAATGTTTTTGGAACTATGTCGCCGCCTTAGCTGTCCACTTAATTAATCGAATTCCATCTTCCTTATTGGACAACAAATCCCCTTATTATGTGTTGCATGATAAACTACCTGATATTTCTCATTTACGTTTGTTTGGTTGTCTTGCTTTTACATCCACTAATACATCTCATCGCAAGAAATTAGATTCTAGAGCACGAAAATGTATTTTTCTAAGATATAAAAGAGGTGTTAAATGTTTTCTTCTGTGTGATTTACACAATAGGGAGCTCTTTTTGTCAAGGCATGTACATTTTTATGAAAACATTTTTCCTCACAAACAATCATAGGGCTTTTCACCATCTTCTACTTTTACTGATTTGCATTCTATTCCTTATCCTCCACATGACGACCTTTTTCCTTTACCTATATCTTCATCCGAACCTCTACTTCTACCTATTAACCCCTTGCCATCTCAGACTACCCAACCTCCTAATCTTCCACATCCTGAACCTCTACCCAATTCCCCCAACCCTACCATCCCCCAACGAAAATCTCAACGAACCACCAAACCTCCTACTTACCTCCAAGATTATCATTGTGCATTGGCTGAGACTTCTTCTACATCATTCTCCTCTCAGGTCAGGTACCCCCTCTCTAACTCTCTTTCTTATGATTTTCTCTCCTCTTCTTACAAACATTTTTGTTTATCTGTTTCTTCTGTCTCTAAACCTTCCACATACCAAGAGGTTGTTCAGTTTGATTGTTGGAAAGAGGCCATTAGGAATGAACTGCTTGCTTTGGACATGAATCATACTTAGACATTGACACACTTGCCTAAAGGAAAGAAGACCATAGGCTATAAATGGGTTTTTAAAATCAAGCATAAAGCGGATGGCTCAATTGAACGCTATAAGGCCAGTTTGGTTGCAAAGGGGATTACTCAAACGGAAGGAATTGATTTTCTTGACACTTTTAGCCTTGTTGTTAAGATCACCACAATCTGAATGCTTCTCTCCATTGTTGTTGTTCAATGTTGGCACTTAGAATAACTTGATGTGAATACAACTTTTTTACATGGTGATTTAGATGAGGAGGTTTATATGACACCACCAGCTAGTTTGCATCTTTCTGACCCTGCTCTTGTTTGCAAGCTCACAAAATCTTTATATGGCCTTCGCCAAGCTAGTAGGCAATGGAATTTCAAATTGACTGTCACTCTCACAATAAAGGGTTTTATTCAGTCCAAATCTGATTATGCCTTATTTACCAGGGGGTCACTCACTGGTTTTACCATTGTGCTTACTTATGTTGATGATTTAATCCTTGTAGGGAATAATCTATCTGAGATCACTCAACTCAAATCCCTATTACATAACAAATTTGGCATCAAAAACCTTGGCCCCTTGCGGTTTTTCTTAGGTTTTGAAATTACAAGATATTCTAAAGGCATTTCCCTTAATCAACGCAAATATGCATTGGACCTTCTACAAGATACTGGTTTGTTAGCCTTCAAACCTCTTTCAACACCAATGGATTACTCTCTTACGCTTTCTATGGTTGTTGGATCTTCAATTCCCGATGCATCTATCTATAGAAGACTTCTTGGCCGATTGGTCTATTTGACAAATTCCAGGCCTGACATTAGCTTTGTTGTTAGCAAACTTAGTCAATTTCTCAGCCAATCATCTTCCATTCATTTACAAGTCGTTCTTCGCGTTCTTTGGTACATCAAAGGAAATCCTACACAAGGTCTCTTTTTTCCCACTCAGTCCTCTCTTCACCTTACTAGTTTCTTTGACTCAAATTGGGGGGCTTGCCCAGACACAAGACGGTCTGTCACTGGCTTTTGTTTCTTCCTTGGATTCGCATTGGTTTCTTGGAAATCAAAAAAGCAAACTACTATCTCTAGATCTTCGTTTGAGGTCGAATATAGAGCTTTAGCTCAAGCAAGTTGTGAAGCTCAATGGCCGATATATCTTCTACAGGATTTTGGAATTTCTCTCACATAGTAGCAAATCCAGTAGTTCTTTACTGTGATAGTCAATCAGCTCTTCACATAGTAGCAAATCCAGTCTTCCATGAAAGAACCAAACACATTGAACTGGATTGGCACTTGGTACGTGAGAAAGTTCAGTCCAAACTTATTCACCTCATGCCTATTCCTTCCAAGGACCAAACTGTAAATCTCCTCACAAATCCTCTTGCTCCAGGGCCGTTTCGATATCTTGTTTCCAAGCTTGGAATGATCAACATCCATTCCAGCTTGCGGGGGGATGTCAGCGTGCATAATATTTAGCTTTTGGTTATTCTGTTTTGCTTTTGGTGATTCTGTTTTTAGTATGTGGCATTCTGTTAGGTTTATAGTTGGATTGGTTAGCAATTAGTTTTTTCTTTACCACATGCTTAAGTCCATCTATATAATGGGTTGATACTGAAACATTTATGATGGTGAATAATATAGTTTCTTTCATCACTGTGAATCTATATCTTCTCTTTTATTCTTTTCACAAGCTGAATCCGGCAAGCCTCCACTACGTGCAATCGAGGTTAGAGGCATTGCACAAGGTCGAGAGCCTTCTCGTTGGCGCTCCGGTGGCTCCGAGCTGTGTCGGAGCTGTGAAAATCTTTGTGACTGCTTATTGCATGTTGGAAAATCAAAGTTTTCTATTTAGTTGACTGCATTGCGTCAGGGTTGATGGGCAATTGGAGTTTATGAAGAAAAAAAAAGGGTGCAGGAAGAAACACCCTGGTTTTTGTGAGAAGGTGTTTTAGGCCCATAAGTAATATAGTTATTGAATTTCTTTTAAGTGTAAAATATGTAGTCAATTTGCAGCCATTAAAAAAAATAACTTCATCAAGATTGTCACTGACACGATCAAATCTATGTACGGTATTCTTGTATACATAGACATCCCACGGTATTTATGAGTCAAGTAAATTGAAATTTTCTTACTTTATTAGGTGAATTTGGCATGACAAAATTTAAAAGACTAAAATGACATTATGATCATTTTCAGAGACGAATTTGGTCATTTATCCAAATCAAAATTCACCCAATTAAAAGCTAAATAATGTCATTCTTTATCTTGTCTTCGTGTACCTTCAATTTTTCTTTTGTACCCCCAAATTTTTATATCGATGACCATTATCTTCGTCCAAGTTAAGTAGTTAAGTAATAATTATTATTTACCAGACATATTTAATGTATTTGGTGGTTCTATATTTACTTATCTCGCACCCCAAGTCAGTTTCACACTTTCATAAGCTTCAACGACATTTTCTTCCTTCTTCAAATAAGCTCTCTTTTGAATGGCGTACGTGAGTTTCATGTTACTTCATTTCCTTCATATTTGTTTTTTACGCACACAGGTACGTTTTTGTTCAAGTATTATACGATTTTTTAAATTTTCCTACTAGAATAGTATGGTATTTGTATTGTATTTTGCATGCAGCAGATTTGGAAATTCAGTTTGTAAAGGTATTCACCTGATTTTGAAAATCATAAAGAAAAAAATTTAAGTAATCATTGCATTTGTAAATCTGATTAAGGAAAGCATCATATTTCAAAATTCGATTTATAAAATCATCGAATTTCGAAGAACTCACCAGATTTTGAAATTAGTTCGAAATTGGTTTAGAAATTCACTGAATTTCGAAACACCGTTTAAGAACTCATTAGATTTCGAAATCTGGTTTGAGAATACACCATATTTCGAAATTCAATTTAGAAAGTCATCGAAATTCGATTAAACAATTCACTAAATTTTGTATTCATTTAAGGGACTCACCGAATTTTGATATCCAAATAAGAAACTCATTGGATTTTAAAATTTGGTTAACTTTTCTTCGAAATCTCAAAAGTTGGTTAACTCTTTTCCGGATTTCAAAAAATCTAGTTAACTCTTCACTTGAATTTTGAAATTGATATAAGTAGTTTACCAGATTTCAAAATGTAATATGTATTTGATTTTTCTTATTTTTTTATTTTTTATTTTTTTAGCGGCTTATGTTTTTTTAGTTTTATTTTTAATTTTCTTTATTTTTTATGTTCTTTATAGTTTTTATCTTTTTTATAATTTTATTCAATTTTCTTTTTAGTTTTTCTTAATTTTATTTCATTTATTATCTTTAAATTTTGTTATTTGTTAGACGTATTTTTAATGTATGATTAAATTTATTTGTTATAATTTAGTTATTTGTTAGGTGTATTAATTTCTTTTATTTTTTTTAATTTATTTTTCTTGTTTGATAAATTTGTTGATCTCCATTTTAGTTATTATTGAACAACTAAGGTATTCTACACCGATAAATTTAGTTATTTGTCTTTTAAACAAAATGTTTTTGAACTTATGGCTTGCACACCTGAAGGTATAAAACTCGTTAAGTACATGTGAATTTATATGCAAAAACAAAATAAGAATTATGAAATTGTTAGAGACAAAGCACGATTAGTTACTCATTGATTTTTTTTTTTTAAATCTAGTATTGTTTTGTGAAGAGACATATATATTAATATTGGATGCAACAACATTTTGATATTTAATTATCCTAATTGCACAAGAAGATCTGCATTTACATCTAGTAAATGATGTTACAACTTATTTGTACAATTTTCTTGAGAATGATACTTATATGAAGATCCCTAAATGATTTAATTTGTCCAACAAGGTAGATTCTAAAGAGGGTTATTCAAAAAGTTAAACAACTCTCTTTATTGATTAAAGTAATCAAAATGTGTATGGTATAACGGTCTTAATGAGCACTTATTAAAAAAATGGTATAAAAAGGATCCTCTTTGTCTTTATATTTATATGAAAATATTAGAAAATGAATTTGTTATAATTGTTGTTTATGCAGATGACATAAACATCATTGGAATTCTCCTAATGAGCTCACAAAGGTAATTAATTGGGTAAAGAAAGAATTTGAAATCAAGGATATTAGAAGGGCAAATGTTTGAGATTATAAATTGAGTATTTAAATAAAAATATTTTTGTACATCAAGAGCCTTATATAATAAAAGTGCTTAAAAGGTTCTAAATGGACAAGTCATATTCATTATGTACCTTCAATGGTTATGAGGTTCTTAAATGTTGATAAAGGCTCTTTTAGAGCTCAAGAAAATGATTAAGAATTTTTTGGGGTGTTATAGGAGGACTAAATGTATCTTCCTAATTATACTTGACTTGATATTACATTTGTTGCAAATTTGTTATGCAAGATATAATTATTTTCCTATAAGACGGATTGATGTAAAACATATACTTCATTACTTTAAGGGTACTACAAATATGAACTTAATTTATCCAAATGATTCAAAATGAGATATAATTGGTTATGTATATGCATGTTATTTATCAAATTCTCACAATGTTACAATGGTTAATCATAAACCGAATATTTGTTCACATATGGTAGTACAACGATTTCATGACAATCTATGAAACAAACCATAATAGTAACATCATCAAATCATGCATAATTTTAGCATTACATAAGGTAAGTCGTGAATGTGTTTTGTTAAGGTCCATAATTCAACATGTGAGACAAACTTGTGGTCTATTCTCGGAAAAAATGGAATCAACAACCATTGATAAAGACAATAGTGCATTATTCAATTGAAAAGGTGATATACAGATCCAAAAGATTCATTCATGTGAAAATTTCACAAATCTATTTATAAAGTTTTTACCGATGAGAACTTTTGAGTAATTGGTTCACAAAATTGGACTTTGTCAGCTTAATTATATGAGTTTACATAAAACAATAAGTGAGAGTGTTATAAATTAATGATAATTTCAGATAATTACTTCTATGATTGATATGATTAATTGATTTGCTACCATTACTTCTGTGAATTAATTACTCATTAATTAATATTTATGAGATTTCTTATGATTTATTGTATAAACTATTTAAGTTGTATAATATATTTATAATATAAATAAACACTCATTTTATCAATAATAAATCACATAAAAATTTCTCTAATTTCATTTTTTCTATTATTAACTTTATTATAAGTTAATAAAAAAATTTGTTATTCAATAACACATACTCGATAATAACTTATATGTTATCGTAATCGAGAAATAACTATTGTCTCTTCTATGGTACCATGATTGATGAAATTATCCTTAATAACTTAATATTAATTATAATATTACTTTTATATTTAAAGATAAATAACAAAAAAAAATAAAGATAATAATTTAATAAAAAATATAATTATTTCACAAAATTTATACACCCAAAAATATTTAATAAAAATTTAATTAAAAATAGTTATAAATTTATGAATGACTTAAATCTTAATTAAATTTATTTTAATTAATTTTTAAAAGTTATAAATGAGTAACAAGTTGAAATTTTATAATAAATTTACTGCAGTAGTAATTTCTAATTAATGGTCGCATCAAATGAAAACTTTTCCCTGACCCTTTCCTCAGGTCCCCACAATCCCCCGTTGGCATAAAGTTTATTAGTCAATGCAGTGTGTCCAAACCCCAAAAACAAGAATAAAAGAACTCCTTCATTCCACTCTCTGTAATCACACTTTCAAATCTCACTCTCATTGCATCCATGATGATCCAAGACGACGCATCTCTCTTCCACAACTCCCTCCTCGCGCTCTTCCTCATCGCACCCCCCACCTTCCTCTCCCTCACCTTCCTCCAGGCCCCTTACGGCAAGCACCACAGGCCCGGCTGGGGGCCCAACCTCCCGCCCCCCCTCGCCTGGCTCCTCATGGAAAGCCCAACGCTCTGGCTCACCCTCCTCCTCTTCCCCCACGGCCTCCACTCCCACAACCCCAAAGCCCAAACCCTCATCACCCCCTTCCTCCTCCACTACTTCAACCGCACCATCCTCTACCCTCTCCGCCTCCTCTTCACCCCTTCCAAAAAAACCGCCTCGGGCTTCCCCCTCTCCGTCGCCCTCATGGCCTTCGTCTTCAACCTCCTCAATGCCTACCTCCAGGTCCGTTCAATCTCCCACTACCACACCGATTATACTTCATCGGGTTTTTTCTGGTTCCGGTTTTTTATTGGGCTTTCAGTGTTTCTGTGTGGGATGGGGATTAATGTTTGGGCCGATAGGGTTTTGCTGCGGCTGAAGAGCGAGGGGAAGGGCTACGTGGTGCCCAGGGGAGGGTTGTTCGAGCTCGTTGCGTGTCCTAATTACTTTGGGGAGATTGTGGAGTGGTTGGGCTGGGCTGTCATGACTTGGTCATGGGCTGGGTTGGGCTTTTTTCTTTATACTTTTGCGAACCTCGGGCCCAGGGCGCGTGCCAACAGGAGGTGGTATTTGGAGAAGTTTGGGGAGGATTATCCGAAGCACAGGAAGGGTGTTATTCCCTACTTGTATTGATCATTCTTCTTCTTTTTTTTCTTTTTTTTTTTTTTTTTTTTTTTTTTTTTTTTTTTTTTTTATTTTTTTTTTTTGTTAATTTAAAAAAAAATTTTATTGTGTTTTTTTTTTTAAAAAAAATTTTTATTTTTTTATTAATA
>Ga0099822_1009599_pt1 | contig 12159 bp, 3 predicted proteins | sample CowpeawhiteBW_FD_76839 | JGI IMG/M metagenome (GOLD analysis project Ga0099822, IMG submission 76839) | Root nodule microbial communities of legume samples collected from California USA - Cow pea white BW | ecosystem: Host-associated > Plants > Roots > Nodule | place: USA: California | collected... | reverse complement strand
AGGGAAAAGAAGAACTAGAAAATATAGTAGAAGATATAGAAGAGAAGAAAGAAAGCTCAAGTGGTGTGTCTTTGGAAGAGGCAAATGACATCTATTTATAGATGGGGGAGGAGCATGCAAACCCATGGCCAATTGAGAAAGCAACGGTAATCTTTTAAAACCACAATCAAAACGGTTCTTAACATTATGGCCAAATCCAAACTGAAAAATGCAAATTTATGAGTGCAGCAACGTAACATTAAAATGTCGTTTCACATCTTTTGAAATGGAATAATAACGTTTGTATACAACAAAGAGAAGGTCAATAGGTCAATTCACAATATATAAGTGGTGCAAGCCTCACCTTACAAGTCGATTTTGTAAGAGTGAGTTATGTTTAAAGTCTACTTCTTAACATAGTATCAAAGTCATGTGTTATAGTCAATCCTATAGTGAAATTTTTGTTTGTTTGTTGGGTCTATTATTCCATCCGCTATTGAACCACCCATTAATGTATGGTTCCATGTTCGAAATGTATATGTCTCGATGTAAGGAAGATGTATTGGAAGTCCCACATTGAGTAGAGATAAAGCCAACTTACAATATATCATAAGTGGATACAAACCTTACCTTACAAGCTGATTTTGTAGAATTAAGTTAGACTTAAAATCATTTAATGGGTCAATAAAATAAGAACTTATTTAGGAGTGAGTTGAAACTAACTCATGAATTATACTTAACATCTCTATTTGCAAGAAAAGTTGTTAATGTATATTTATCTTGCTCTAATTTTATTAGAATATCTATTGTGATATAAATTCAAAATTTAAAGAATTTTTTCTTAATGAGATTTGAAAAGAAAATCATTGAATCAAGGAAGATACAAGTATAAATATAATAATGGGTTAATGGATATACTAATGGGTCACTAATTTTTAACTGATTACATGTTAAAAAATACCAATTATATACATAAGTAATTTAATGGCTAAAGTCCTTTTTAGTCCTTTAATTCATTTGAAAAATTCAATTAGCTACATAATTTTTATTTGATTCAATTAAGTTCTATAGTTTTTAAAAATGATACACAAGCTTGTCGTCCACCATTTCTTCTCCCCACGAGCTTGTCGTCGATCATTGTTGGGCCCAAACAAAATGCTTGAAAATGAGGAGTTTGAAAGCAATGTTAGCATCATGCAAAATCATTTACCAAGCTCTTCAAATCAAGCTCAAACAGTGGTTACAAGGCGCCACCATGACCCGTTCCTCATCACCTCATTCATCTCCTTTGCCACCAACCACCTCTACCATTATCACCTTCTCTTCTCCCAAATCCCCATCTATAACCTCTTCCTCTCAACTTCCTCATCAGAGTCTTTTCTCTCTCCTAAACTCCTCACCACTCCCTTGTTCTCTTAAGGTCAATGCTTTCTTCCTCCCCACCCATCTCCCTGGACTCTTTAGTGAGTGCATATGCTATGCATGGAGAAGTTGAGGTTGCTAGAAGGTTTTTTCTATCAATGAGTGAGAGAAATGTGGTTTCTTGAATGAACATGATTAGTGGTTTCAGGGAGCATTTGAGTTGTTTGTGGAGTTGGAGGGTTTAAGGATCATTACATCTGAACCCCAACTCATGAAAGATTTCATAGGTGCAACAATGAAGGATTTGCCCTAATAAAAGAAAATCCCCCTTTTCATTCTCAATTCTTACCCTAATAGTTATAAATAAAAAATCCATATCAAAAAACAAATTACATTCCCACGTTGCACACACCTGCCACCTATGCAATCCTTTTCACTTTACCATTAATGATTTATCGTCATCATCAATTAAGACCAAATTGGATCATTTTAAAAAATTAAAAGACTTAATTGAACCAGATAAAAAGTTGGGGTCTAATTAAATTTTTGAAACAAATTAAAGGATCAAATAAGGATTTTAGCCTAATTTAATTGATTCATGTCCTATATTTAAAATCATATCACCGTAACAAATTACCTAATATGTTATATACCAAATAAAATTCATAAAAATATAAATGTATGCTCAAAATTTAAGAGCTTTTTCATTATAATCTACCTGATATCCAAAATATCCTAGAAGATATTAAAATTTACAATATTATAAGTCATAATCATTATACAACTTTATTTAAAATACTAAAAGTAAATAGTTAATCTAAACCAAGTTAGAAGAATTGGATAACCTAATTTGATAAAAATTAATCTAGTCAACGTGAGTTATGCTATAATTAACTTAATAATTAAGATATCATCAATTTTCAATTAGTCCATTTAGTAATCCAAGTTTTCCAACATTCTTCACAAATTACTAAATAGTCCACAAATCGTATATTATTTTTTCCAAATTGTAAAAACTCATAAAATAGTTGGGAGTAAAAGTAATTTTTATGAAGCTTGATTTTTTAATATTAAAATGCAGAGGTTATAAATATAAAAGATCGTTTATTCAAGTTCATTTTAAAATACCATCACCTCTTTAGACTTTTCTCTCTTTTCTTTCTTCAACTTCTCGTTGAGTTTATAATCGACATGTTTATCTATTTAAAAATTAGAGTTTGTTATAGGAATTATGAGGCCTGGTAAAAAAATCATAGCCGACCAAAAGTTCATTTGAGTAAGTTCCTTTATACTTTTCTTCATAAGACATTTATTTATTTTGTAAAGTTCTACATAAATGAGTATAGAGTCGTTTCATGTGACTTAAAATGTTTCAAGATGAATATCTGTTTGTATAGGATTGTTAGAGTATGCTATCATTGATTTGAGTTTTTTTGTATAGGCATAGTATCATATGAGAGTAAAAACTCTTGGAACTTTGTCAGAATCAAGAAACTTAGTTTAGGTAAGATAAGATAGCTTATATTTTCTATTGGTATTATAAGTTAGATAATTTGATTCTAAGAGTTTTGCAATCATCACACTTGAATTATGTTATTTGATGGTTTTTAATGTTTGCTAATTGTTAAATATTAAAATTAGATGCTAACTTGAGATACTTTTATATGATGTGACTAGTATTTTAGTTGGATATATTAGTTTGGTCAAATTGGCTTAGTGTGTGTGTGTGTTTGTGTGTCAAAATAATTTCTTAAGATGTATAAAAAAATCATTTAGCTAGGTTCAATCATCAAAGTAAAGAGTAATATCTAGACTCTCCTCCTTCTCTACAACAATAATTAAAGTGAAACATCATATATCTCAACTAGTAGTGACAAGGTTAACTTCACTAGCTCCCTAAGTATGATCCTATTTCATATCACACTGTTTGCCTTGTGAAGCCTCATTCAACTCTCACCACCTAGTGATCTTTCAATATGTGAGTTAGATACTAGTAAAGTCAGGATAGTCTCATACAACAAGTCCCCTTTAATACATTTGGACTTAACCTAAATTAGCATTTTGTTGTCGGTTGCACAATTATCCCATGGCGGAGGTCAGGTGGACCAAGTCACAATCCAAGTGTGGAATCCCTAGGGGGACAATTGTTGATGGAGAGTTTGTTGGATGCATGTGGCATTAATTGTCCCGTTGTAAGGCCAAATGGGCCAAGTCACAACCAAATTATGGCGCTTCGGCTGTTATGCTCTTAAGTAAAAAGAGTTGCGCCCTAACTAATAGCTATGGTTTTTGGCTTCATGGTAAGCGCTCGATCCAACACATTTTCCCTTGGAAATAACCAATTTGATAACCATGACACACTAAAAATCGTCATGCATACACACCCATCGTCAAACACATGGAAAATAATCATAATTATAAAAGGTAGCATACAAGGAAAACCCTTTAGCAAGATATAAACTACTCCTAGTATGGAAAAATGTCAAAGTTATTGCCCAACATCAGGCAACAAACAAACCTGTTTTATGCAATTTGGGTATTTTCTCATCCTCCCTAAGTTTCCACTTTCTAGTTCACATGTTTTTAATCTTTTTAAACTAAGGTACTTAAGTAATATAAGGCTTGTAAGGAAACTAACTCATCATATAACATAAAAAACATTCATTCCTACAAATCCAAACAATAATATTACCATACAAACATCAAAGTCACGTTCATTCATTTTTTCCATCTTATAGGCTAACTCTTTCCTACATACTTATGCAATTTCATATGAATACATTAACAACCACTCTTTAACTTTTCTAGATCAACAGTTCTACCATACCATCTTAAAACCACACTCATTTGTATTTTTTCTTTTACGTCAATCTTTCCTATGATCACAGTCATACCCATTTCATTTTGAATAACAAAACCAACCACAATCAAGATGTTCAAATCAACATTTTTCTCATCACATTTATAAGAAATTCACAATTCAAATCAAATCACCTTTCCGCCAAGAATTACTTAACCACACCAATACTCAAATTATTATCACAATCAAACAGCGTACATCAAAATCACCTTTCTCATAAAATTACTCTCAAAATACATCAAGCATATAACTACAATATTCATATAATAGATTTTTCATCAAAATTCAACAATAAGATCTCACATTTTCAATTAAATTAACTTTTCTTACCTAATAGGTTTGTCTAACCTTGCTCTCCTCCCTAAAACAGTGTCACATGCAAAAGTTATTCTATCTACATAATCAAAAGCTTAATCAATGATGAAGACAAAATTTTAGGATCATAAAGAGAGAGGGTTTCACTAAAAATTAAAAGAGACAACATGCAACTAAGAATGAGCTTGCATGCTAGGGAAACATATTCCTCTTATAAAGGAAAGAGCAAAAATTCAAACTTACCTAAAAGAAGATTTGAAAAGGAGCTTTAATAGAGTTTTTGGCACTGATTAATTATGTGATGTTGAATCTTATAACAGATGAAAGCTTAATAAAAGATTTGGAAGATAAAAATGGAGGTTTTTTAGAAAGAAGTTTTTCTTTTTCTAAAAAAAAGGAATAATATAGTTTGGAAAAATTTATGAGAAAAATATATGATTCTCACACATTTAAATAAAAATATATATATGATATCAAATTTTAAACAATTATTCGTTTATTTATTTTTTTCACTAATAAATTTATTATAATTAGTTTGTTCTTTTTTAAATATGATTTACTAATAATTATTAAAAGTAAACGTTAGTTAAATACCATAATACTCCATTTACAAGCAAATAATCAAATATATGTATTTAGTACTTGCAAATATTTATTAACGATAACTATTACACAAATTTTATTCTGGTAAGAATGTTTGTGCCTTCTATTTACAATTCACTTATTAATTGTTAAATAAACACTAGTTGCATGAAGTTACTATAATAATGAAATTATGAAATAACGTGATGAATAGTTAATAAAAACCAACATCATTGGGAACTGAAAAGCACAACTATACAAGGATATATGTAACATGCCATGCCAGGTTGTGTTTGTTAAAACAAATTGTTGACTTTTGTCGGTACAAGAGCCCTTCTCTGTTTTTTGTATGGAACAGTAACATATTTTCTTTCGAGTACTTATTTATATTTTTGTAAAATTTATTATTGAATTTTATCTTCTAAGTTAAAAAATTATATACATTTATAAAATTTATTATTGAATTTTATCTTCTAAGTTAAAAAATTATATACATTTTACATTTCCATAAACTGAATGTCAAAGTTTTAATAATATGATACGGTGGTCCATATAAATGACATAAAATTTAGAATTATGCATAATTTATATTCTTATTAATTGAATTAGCGTAAATACAGGCACTATTGTGTCTTTGTATACATATTTTTTAGATATGAATGATATTATATTGATAAGTGATAACAGTATAATGTTATTAAGTTAATATATAAAATAAATGTATATTTATTAAAAATAAAATAAAATGAATAGAGAATAATTGTTGATGAATAAAAAAAAAATCTGTTTTATAAAAAATAAATAAAAATAACAGTTAATTTTGAAAAAAATTAATAAATAATTATATTTTAAAAGATATAATTCGTATTATTAAATATAAATACAAAAGAAAAAATCTTTTTTATATATTATTATAAATATCAAACTTCTAACAATATGATAACGTGACCCATATAAAATGACAGGAAAAATTATCTGAAATCTAGAACGAAATACACATTATATCTTAAAATCAACAACTAATAAATTCAAATGAGAATTGTATCATCAAAACATTAAGATTTTAATTCATGTTATAAGTTTAGAACATTACTACAAGGTTATGCTAACCAGTGTTTTGATAACATGTCTTAAATTTTACAAAAGTGCACATCTTAAATTTTACAAAAGTGCACATTTTACTTTATTTAAAGAATAAAAATATTCATAAGTGATATAAAGTTTTAATTAATAATTTATTTGATACATACCTATAAAAAAATAAAAAAATAATCAAATAATAAAATAACTATATTTTAATATTATTAAAATTTAAAATGTAATTAAACATGAAAAAGAAAATTAATTTGAACGGGTGACAATATATTATGAAGAAAAGGAAAATTTTTTCAAATGAATGCAATATTTTCATCACAAAAGATTTTGAAAAAGATTATAATTTTCAAAAAGACTTTTTTTTTTTCAAAAATTAAATACTGTACTTTTCAAACATTTCAAACTTCTATCAAGATATTCTTCAAGTATCAAGTATCAGAAAGATATTTTTCTCTTATATTTTAGTAAAAGCCTTATAAATTTTAAAGTGTTTATAAAATTTGTTATATAAATTTATATTATTTTAATTAATAAAATTAATTATTTCAATCTCAATATAAAAATGATAAAATAAAAAAATTATTAATTATATCTTAATCAGTGACCAAGCATTCTCCCTACCGTAAACCTTTTTTCCACTCCAACTTGCATATATACTATTTCAAACCAATTATGCGCTTGAAGTTGTTTTTTAACTAATTCATATAGATACTGTATTAATATATTATAAAAAAAAGTTAAATATGTTTTTAGTCCCTTAAGTTTCAGTGAAATTTGGAATTAGTTTCTCTTCAAAATGTTTGACCAATTTGGTCCTCCATCTTTTAAAATGCGTGAATTAATCTTTTTAACCAAATTTTATTAAGTTTATTTGACGTTTTAAGCGCATTTCATTATAGTATTTGAATTGTTTACACCGACACATTTTCGCTTTAATATTAACTCAAATATTATCATAAAATGTGTGTAAAATGTCCAAATAAATTTACAAAATTTAGTAAGAAGGACTAAATCTACACATTTTTAAAGATAAAGTGTTAGATTGGTATAAAGTTCCAAAAAGAAATTAATTCCAAAATTCACTTGAGGACAAAAACATATTTAACTTAAAAAAAAAAGGCAAGAAGAGATTAAACCAACTACATATTTATCTATATTAACAATTTAATTCGTCAGTCTTAATAAAATGTAATAATAAATAAAGAATAACGTACTTCGAATCTATTTATAATTTTTTTTAGAGCCATTTTTTCTCTGCACTCAATTTTAACTCTATCTTTTTAAAACTCAAACAAATTGCTTCTTACATTCAGTTATACAACGATTCTTGTTTTCGTACAATAAATGCATTTTAACAAACAACTTAAATTGAAGGGATAGTTATGATTTCTTTCGGATCTTCTATTGTTGGAGAGAAATGGTGGCGGCCACAATTGCACTTGCAAAGATCTCAAACATATTGATATTATGGTTGAACCAGCACTTCAAACCATTATTCAAAGCCCTGATTCTAACACTCAAAATGGTATATGAAAATATTTTCATGTGTGATATACGATGACGTTCGTGTGGACAATATTTATGCAGGGAAAAACACAATCTAAGCACACATTTCAACCTGACAAGTGTTGATTCAATGTAAAATGAAACTGGTTAAATTAGTGGTCCTGCATGCCAACACATTCAATGAATGTCAGTGTCCTTCATTAATTTCACCCTCTGATTATTTCAGGATTGACCACTAAAAAATCTCTTGCCAAGGAGTGACATCATTAGCATAGTGATTAATTTGTAGATGAAATGAAGATGCAACAAAATTCCTCTGCACTGTGGTGGGTGTGTGTAAGAGGGTACAATCTGGTATCATCAGCACAAACAAAAGAACCACAACCACAACAACCACATTGGTTTACGACACACACCAACGATAATAATAAAAATCCATGAAACATTATTGTTGTTTGAATGCCCAGACTGCACCTCATCCTGACACTATGTATTGGTTAGTGGCTGCAACTTTATTATCTAACTCTATTCACCAGAGCAAGCTGGCAATGATGCCATGCCATGTGATATCTACGTTTCACACTGTTTATATTTATTTTAGTGGTAAGGAACATCAACTCTGGATTAATCTCCATTAATTTTTACTTTACTTTTCATAAACATTTTTATACCACATGTCTTCATAAACCCATAACATGCCCTATTTTATATTCTTCTCTCACAAAAGCATAACTTTCATGTTAGTTGAGGGATGTCCATTGAATCAGATGGAAGAAAACAAAACAGAAAAAGCTGTTTGCATGTTTTGTACAGATAAGTTTCTACATTGCTTAATTATGACCGTAATTGTTTAGAAGAAATAACGAGATCAAATAAATCACTTTTTTTGTTTAAACTAAATTAAGCTTGTTATTTTTCCTTTTGAATAGAGTATAGTATCTGCAGAACAGAATGCAAAAACAGGACTAAGATGTCAGCTAAAATAAGAACAGAAGATATAAGGAAAAACCATATATTATATTAAGGAAATGAGTTTAACCTTAACTTTGAAGGTCTTTTGTATTAATTAAAAACCAAATGGTTATCTCATTCCTAAATCATGTTTGGACACAAGTGATTGTCTTTCTTCTACAGAAAATTGATGGGGGTTTTGGATGCATTTGTAGGTGATAAAACATGCAGCCCTGTCTTGAATAGGTTTTGATGAGCCTCAAGATAGCACTAGCTAGGTTGCATTGTCACAACCATTCATCCCTTCTTATAGACTGTAACACATTATGTCTAATATATTCAGCTGCTGAATTTTGGAAAAACAAAGATGTTCAAGTACAAATGCTCAATCTTGTAATGAGTAGCAGACAAAAAGGCAATGCTTATTTGTTTTCCCAAAAATTGTTAAGAGTCAGGGAATTTGTTATTATGTCTTTGGTTTCCATGGACTCATTCAGTTTGGATTAAGGGATAAATTTGAGTAGATTTGAAAGCAAATTATATGATTATATGATTATTATTTTTCTCTTGATGATAAATGTAATATAAATTTAAATATAAATAAAAAAATAATATTAAAATGAAATTGAAATTACAATTAAATATTACAAAAATATAATTTATTCTTATTTTTATTTTAAGTATTATTATTAATTATATTATTATTGTATAAAGTTTATAATATAATAAATTATGAATACGATTTTTAAGATATTTTATTTATTTTTTACACAAATCTATTCAAATGTAAAGAAAGAAAACGGTGAACTGCATACCTTATTTTTTGTGTTTTTTTTTTTTTACATTTTCCATACTATCGATCCTTTTTTTTGCATGAAAACAAAAAATGGCAAGAATCTATCACTGGTATACACTAGGTAGGTATGGCTTCTATGAATGACTCTTGAGCACCAGATTTAGTTAATTATAAAAGACTACAAAATTCACTTAACCTATTGCCATAGAACTCCTTTAATGGTGATGGGTAATGTAAGCTACTTCAAATCAATAATAGTTTTAAATTATTTCTTAATTTATATTTACTTTCTTCAAATTATCTTTCCAGATTATGTACTTTTCATAACAATAAGAAATTAAAATTTAAACATCTTTTATTTACAATTTTTTTTTCAATAATAACAATAATATTATAAATTTAGATAAGTAGGATTGGTTATGGATAATGATATACATATTGGGAAGGGAATGGTTAACTACAATCATCAATACACATAATGTGATTGGTTGACAAAAGAATGATTACGATCAGTAATAGGTATATTAGGGATTCACAAGAAATTAACTACTGTCGATGATAAATAATGTGAGGAGTTTGCAAAGGATTACTAAGAATGTTATTCTAGGGGCTTGTCATGAAACAAGGAGGAAGTTGTAAAATAATGTTTTTATGAATGTGGCAAAAACCCATGAAACACGGTGGTTGTGAGCTATGAAGCCCGGACAAGCCATACCAGTGACGTATTTCGTGTACGATAAATATCATATACTGTTGGGAATAATTCAAGTATGAGTCAAAGTCTCACAACGGATATAATAAATAAAGTTAAACATTATATAAGAATAAAAGCTCATAATAAAAGTCTTAAGGTTTTGGGGTAGAAGTGGTGTCAAATGTCCTATATGTGTAAAAACAATGTCATATATATATATACAATCTCTCAATGACTATCTATAACTCATATGAAAGTATATATAAACCCCTAACAGACATCGACACTCATATGTCTCGTATGACACACACATGTCAGTGTGAAATGTCTAATTTGAAAGATTTTTTTTTTTGTCTTTGACATGACTCCAACACAATGTTATAACCACAAATTCAATCATTTTCTAAACAACCCAAAAACTTGTAAATTTTTTACATAAATTTCTATTATGACTATAAAAAATAAGGAAAAAAATCTTATATGATCATTATTTTTCACTTATTTGGATATTAGATAAATAAATTGGATTCATTTTTATGTTAGTTGACGATGTATTAGTTGAAAATTTGAAACTAATATGTATATACATGTCGTGTCCTGTGTCCTATGTTTTTCAATTTAGTCGTATTTCCATGTCCATATCTGTGTTGTGTCTGTATCTTTGTCCATATCCGGGCTTCATAGGTTATGAGAGCTTTGTGCCCATTATGAAAGTTGTGCTTCCTCTAGAGTTGAAGTTGGTGATGTGTTTGAGAAAACTTTTGTTGAACATGGTTATGTCTGTGGTGGTCGTTGGTGGAGTTGGTGTGCTGATTGTTAGTGGAGTTCATCTGAGGATTAATTAGTAAGCTGAACAATTAATTCTAACAAAAAATCAATTCTTATAGATTTTCAGTGAAAGGAGAATCGATTCTCCTGATCCACACAATCAATTCTCGGGCATTCATATGTCGAGAATCTATTCTCAACCTTTTAGAATTGGTGGAGAATCAATTTTGTGGTAGTGTAATCGATTCTCGAGCTTGTGATACATGGCGAATTGATTTTATACTAACATTATTACTAATAATATTAATCATAATTATTATCGTAATAATAATAATAATAATAATATTATTATTATTATACTAATGTAATAATTAACATAATAATAATAAGGTTTAATTATGCATTTGGTCCCCATTTTGGTCTCGAAATCTCAAATTGGTACCTGTATTTTCGGAAATCTCAAAATGGTCCCCTTTTAACTTTAAAAGTCTCACTTTTGCCCTTTCCGTCAAGTCTGGGCAAACGGCGTTTGTGGTTGCTGAGGTGGCTTTTTGTTACTGAAACGTGTCAAATACAGGTGTATTGGTGTGGAAATGTTTATTTATTTAAGCCACCAGCATTGCATTGTAGAATCCCTAATTTTGTTGTCATCTTCTCCCTTCTTCTGTGATGAATGTAGCCAGTTGTGTGTCTTGTGGGTCTTGTTCAAGTTCAGATGTTGGAGGAAAGCAGAAGAGCAGCGTCAATTGCAATGAAGGCGGGTGTAGAAGCTCCAATGTGACGCCCAATTGTTATTGTGGTGCTAAGGCTATGTTGAGAACCGTGAGAACAGCCAAGAACAAAGGAAAAAGGTTTTGGGGCTGTCCAAACTTCAAGGTAATGTTGTTTGTATTTTGTGTTTTGTTTTTGTCTGATTTTTTGTGTTTTGTGATAAAATCTGACATTAAGGGTATATTTGCATCAGAGTGGAAGTGAAGAGTGTGGTGGGTGCAATTACTTCAGCTGGTTTGATCAGTATAGGATGGGAGAAGGGGGTTCTGCAAGCACTGTAGTGATTGAAGAAAACCTTTGGAAACATGTGAAGAATGAAGAAAAGCTTGGTGGCAATGTGAAGATTGAAGAACATGCTGTTGGTGGCAGTTTGAATACCCAAGAAATGAGAAGAAGTTGCGTGATGTCTGAAGAAGTAGTTGCTGATATCAAAATATGTATTAATTCATTAGAAAAAAGGGTTAAACTGTTGATTGGAGT
>Ga0099822_1009597_pt1 | contig 12160 bp, 8 predicted proteins | sample CowpeawhiteBW_FD_76839 | JGI IMG/M metagenome (GOLD analysis project Ga0099822, IMG submission 76839) | Root nodule microbial communities of legume samples collected from California USA - Cow pea white BW | ecosystem: Host-associated > Plants > Roots > Nodule | place: USA: California | collected... | reverse complement strand
TATATATATATATATATATATATATATATATATATATATATATATATATATATATATATATATATATCATTATAATTTTTTGGTATCTTTTATTCTATGGGTGTGTGACATTTGATGGTTTTGGCGAACACTTTATTGCTTGAGTTTTTTTAGAGAGATTTTCTTTCACTTTCTTTTAAAATGTATTTTAAGTCTCGGATATATTATGCGAAATGTATCTTTTTAGTGATTTTTTAATTTTAATTTTTTTTACTTTTTGCAAATGGACTATTTGAAAATAAAGTACATTTGTGTGCATATTCTGAGTTTTCTTAGGTGCTGTTGGTGAGTAATGCATACAAAAGAAAAGAGAGAAAATGACTGAAATTATTTAAAGAATCACATTTATTATGTGTTTATTTTTTATGTTCTCATATTGTCATTTACGCTTTAGCATTATTCTTAGGTTGACTACATATAAAAGTATTTTCAAATTTATTTTGGGGTTGACTTATTAATAATCAATAGTATTTTATCAATTATGGGAAAATGATTCAGATGCAACTTTCAATATACTATTATTTTGAGATTGAGTCCTAGAAGGGAAATATGAGATCTTTGTAACTCATTTAAATAAAAAATTAAATTTATTTATTTACATCTTTTTTACATCAAATTTTAATCATCAACAACTTTGTTTTAGTCCAATTAATTCAAATTCTCTAACTCTTACTAACTATAATTAATATTTACAAGTAGTAAACTATTGAGATTTATATAATAATTATTCATTACAAAATTTGTACATGTATATTAGTCGAAATTAATAATTTATAAATACTATTCGATTAGAAATGATTAAATTTTAAAGTTGAAACAAAATATTAAAAGATTAAAGATAATAAACATAGAGTGAGATTTTGTAACGTCCCATTTTAATTAATAAGCCAAATTAAAAGGAAACGTCACATAGAATAATATGTTAAGCAGTCCTGGAGTATAATTACAACTCCATACAGTAACCAAGACACACCATGATGCCAAACTAAAACATACATAAATAACAACAAAGTTTTCAAAAAGAAGCCCAAAGGCCAGACAGTACATGGGCCATTGCCCTAAAAGAAAAGCCTTATTAGCACAAGAAGTCCAGTTCAGGTAGATTATGCAACGGAATCATTTCTCTCATGTTGACCAAGTTGATAATCATCGCAAAATAAGAAGAACCACATACAAGACAATCAAACAAGCAAACATGGTAAGCTAGAGTAGAAAACAAGTTATCATGCAATCACATACTATCACCCAATCCAAGCAATGTTTATATATATATCATCCAAACATGTTATGATTTTCGCAAGCAATACACTAGACTCTGACTCGACTCATCCGGATACATATAATCTGGTTGGATTCAACGGATGCTTGCACTTGTGGTGGATACCTCTACTCACCCCTGAGCTGCTCACCCCCGAGCCATGTGTTACAAGTGTTACAATGAATCAATCCCCCACACACAAGGTTAGCCCTTAATGAGTTTTAGGTTTCCTGCTACTCTCACCACAAGAGTTAGTCCGCTCTAAGTGAGACTAACTGACTCCTTAGAGTGTCAAGATGCAATCCTTACCTTGAATTCTTACCAAATTATATAGATGGGGCACCACCATGGACACCCACTAACAGGGGCCATAGAATTACGTCATGACCACTGAAGCACGACCTTGAAATCCCACCTAGAGATTTCAAGGAATTACGCACTGACCACAGACCAATCATGTTCAATCAATCAAGTAATGTTTACCATACACAATATGTCATGCCAACCTTTACAACTCATTCTCATTCATAACCAAATGTTGAATCCATACCAACTCATCCTTCCCAAACAGTGAATATATTTGTATTTCATATCAATACCATGTCTCCTTGATACCAACCATCTCATTTAAATCACATGTCAAGTTCATACCAAATCCATCATCCACAATCCATGAATCACATCACTCATGCATAATCATTTATCACATGCTTTTAATATAACAATTAGATTCAAGATCAGAGAAACAATCAAACTATAGCGATCTTGCGATACAAAACTGTTCTTGTAATATCCCTAGGGAATATTACTTAACAATAAATAATAAAAGAAATAATTACATTAATAGTCATCTCGATAAAAAATCCCAACGCGGGAAAAATTAATTTCATGAACGCGCGCGCTAAAAACTTATAACATAATCAGTCAAGTGTTACAAGTTCCCATTATTCGTGTTTATAATAAAAACATAAAGTAATACATATAAGAGAAAATCCTAGCTCTAATCCCATGTTAGCCCTCACTCCGCCATCTGAACTTCCTCAACACCACCTGTATCAACATCTGCTCCCATGTAACGAATTACACGATCATCGCCACACACAAACAGAAAGGGTGAGCTGAGAAAATAAAATAACAAGCATATAAAACACAAGATAGATCATATATCCATCTTATTCATTATATAGAATTCTTGGCCAAGACCTTAACCCCAAGACTTATCAGTCTTCAAATCATACAATTTGTTAGCCTTGGACTCGGGAACATGATGCTCACACAAACCTGCCCGCTCGTGGTCCTGCCTCTACGAACCTCCCCGCTCGTAGTCCTACTCTACGGACCTACCCGCCCGTAGTCCAACACATGTGATCCACCAGCCCCCGTACCTCCCCGCACGTGGCATCCCTCAACGTGAGCACGGAACATACGAACCTACCTCGCTCGTATCCCCACGTGAGAGTAACTTGATATGAACCTCCCCGCCCATATCATCACATGTCAATCACCATCCATGAACCTACCCGCTCATGGCACAGCATCTCCCGATCCAAGCATAGTGTCATTGTTAGTTAAACGCAATACACGCAACTCATAACCTACTGCACAATCGCCTGGCGCAACTCCCAGCATCGCTAGGCGATACCGGCCCCGACCGCCAGGCAGTTTACGTCCCACCGCCAGGCGCTAGGTTCTCGAACAGAAGCTCACTGCATGGCGTCCGCCTGACGGTTCTCACCTCACCGCCAGGCGCCAATCACTGCAGATCCCCTTTCTGGGTCTTCTACCGCCTGGCGCACTCAGTACAGCCGCCAGGCGCCGTGACAGTGTAGTACCAGTCATTGAGTTCACCTTTCTTTCGGATCATCCCACACTCCCCTAATCTCTCCAAGGTAACAAAGCAGTCTTGGTTAATCCCACTGTCATTCTGAATTCCTAGCCAGCCTCTTGACCGATCACAGCACTTATACTCCCATTTCAAATTCCCTATTTCGCCTACGATTCACCAATCCCCTACAACATTATGCCATAAATTCTCCTAATTCCTAATGCGACCACACAGTACACTTCCTCATACCACACTCTCTGCTCAAATTGCATTATCACAGTACCACACTTCCTACTAAGTTAAATTTATAATTTACTTTACACAATCATGGTAATACCTCGAATCTTAATCCAACTATCTCTTATTCCAGCGATGCGACCCCAACCAGTGTGTTCATTTAAACCTGAGACTTGTCATTAAACTCTTATTATTATTATTTCAAACTAACCTTCTTACAACCTCACCATATCATGTGCATATCTTCACACTTAATTCAATTTCCCTAATTGTATACTACAAAGTATTTAACTCTTACTGTTTTACCAATAATCGTCTAAAACCATGACTTGTCCAAGTTCTACTCCCTTCCATTCTTTTCTCCCTCTTTTAAGCACACAAAACTAGACCTGCACCCATCATCGCCTGGCGGTAAGCAGCACGTCGCCGGGCGGTACACCAGTTTTCTGCAGAATCGCAGACTCTCCGTTCCTATGACACGCTCAGTCCATTTCCAGTTTCCATTCCTACTAATTTCAGTCACCAAGATGCAACCATACCTACACTACGTGTTAGTTATCTACTCTCAATTTGATTCATAATAATGTCTCTATTTTCACCCTCATGCGTAGCCCCAAATCGATTCATACCCTATCATCTCTTAACCTTGTCCTACCCCAAATTGGTAATCAATTTCAGTCCAGCAAGGCATCCAATAGAACCCACTCACATCAATCACAAGAACCACATGAATACTGGTACAAATAGCATCAAAACAACAAAAGAAACACGAACGATGTCGCGCCCCCTGGCAGAAATTCATCGCCGCCAGGCGGTTCAAGCCAAAACAAGAACAATGCTCATCACTGATGTGCCGCCTGGCGGTAGGGATTGATCCGCCAGGCGGTTTCTGGGAAAAAAAACCCAGAAACTTCGATGAAACAGTGCGTAACTGACAAATTACACGCAATTTCGATCATGAGACACGAGGTAATAGATATAACTAAAGAAAACACACAAAGCAACTCCCCTTACATGGAATTCCTTGCTAAACCACGAATTGTTGATGTATCTCCAATCCAAAAAGCTTCCTTAACCCTCTCTTGCACGTCCACAATGCCTTCCAGCCACTCCACCCTCTTACAATCAGTTTCTCCCTTCTGAAAACCTAGTATTCGACCCTTACACCCACTGTGGTACTCTTTGCCTCTCCCACTAGCCTGTTCTCTCTCACTTATTACCCAAATTAAAGGTGCTAAATGCTAAAAACGAAAATACCTTAAGTATCCTAGCTAAATGACTACTCATGAACCACTATTGAATGGTTTCTTACCCATTGGACTGCCTTCATCTGCAGCTAGGGTTTCTACTTCCCTTCAATACCATGCAACCCAAAATTGCCAAAAAGAAAATTAGTTTTGTTCTTAGCAAGCATTGAACCCATAACCAGTCAATTTATAATTTAAGTATATAACCACTCAACTAATTCATATTTCATGATAACTCCTACAATTTTAGGAGTTTATCATTACACTACGCATTCAATATATCAACACACAAAAACACATAATTTAAATAACATCCAAGTGGCACACATAGGACTCGAACCCAAGTCCTCACACACCATCAAGTACTCTCAACCACTTGAGCTAGCACTTTTCCACATTATAACTCCTCACATTTATTGCTTTAAAATGTTCTCCTTACCCGTCCTAATTAAATAATTAATTAAATAACTATTTAATTTTCCTGGATCTTACAGCTCTCACTATAGAGATCGGATTCAAGATCGGACCGGCCAAAGTAAAAAGCTATGTGTTAAGGATCAGCTATTATGTGTTAAGGATCAACTATTATGTGTTAAGGATCAGCTGTTAAAATTTCAGCTCGATCCAACGGTTAACGTAGTAGAAATCTTCATTTTACAAGAAGTGTGCAGTGTAGAAAAAGAGTAGCGCCACATCAATCAAACATATTTACACACCATACATTTTTATTCGACCAACAACCTCATTCAAGCATCACAATCATACAACAAACCAAAAATCGACAAAATAACTTTAAAAACATAAACTCTAACTTCCCTTACCTGAAAAATGCTAACTCAAGCGAATGAGATCCTTAGCGGAGTAGCACCTAAAGCGGAAGCAATCAACGGAACTGAAAACAGTGAGGGATGAGCTATGACAGAGACTAGCATGGAACTAAAGCTTGAAGATAAGAAGGGAACGTAGAGAGCTCAACTTACTTGGAAGGAATCGTTCAATGGAGAGGAAAAATAGGAAGCTCACTCAAACCCTAGCAGAGCTTCTGAAAACAGTTCAAAGAGAGTGTAAGGGGTTGTTGGCAAAGTGAGAGCTGAATGAGAATGTTTTGGCTGTTTTAGGGTCTTTGACACCCTATGGATCAATCTTTAGGCCTAATTAATTTAGGGCGGGCCTTTAAAATAATGACAGAAAATAAAAAGGGCTTTACAGATTTAAGTAAAAATATCGATGTTAAAATAATCAATATAAAACACACATTCCTAAATTGTATTACAATTTTTCTCTATGATTACTTTTTCTTTATGTTTTTTCTCCGTTTATATTCTAATATGAATCCCTTTTCTTAATAAAATATAGATTGTCCTCATTTCCATCTTTTCCTTTTTCCTTTCTCTACATGTATTCTTTTGTTTTTAATTAAATAAACTTTGACAAAAATGATCTCTTTATGGGCTATACTTCATTTTTTTTCTTTGACAGGTACAGCTACACAAATAATAATAATTTTATTTCAAATAATTACTTTAAAAGTAAAATCATTATTAATTTATTTAAAACTCGGAGTATGAAAGAAATTGTCTCACATCATGGTATTTTAATTAATTTAACATAATTGTAAAATAACAATGAAATAAAATCTGAAAAACTCCTACACATCTCGTAGTCGTGTCCTAGCTCTCATCTTTCAGTGTTGTGCTTCCTCTTCAACATGCATTAACTCCTGATATAAAAATATGATCATCAAATGAGGAAATAACAACCATAAAGGTAAGATAAGATAATATAATAAAGATTCTCATCAAATAACATCCATATCACATGCATCACAAAACACAATCATTCAGTAAATTATCCAGGTCTACATTCAATGGATTATGAGACTCCTAATCCTGACTTCATTCCGCTTCATACCATGGATTATGGCACTCTTGGTCATGGCTCCATTCACCTTTATATCATGGATTGTGGTGCTTGATAATGGACGTTATCATATTTTTATTTTATTTATTTTTATGTTATATTGTTATTTTATTTTTGGATTTAATGTAATATTTCAGGTTTTAATTAATAAAAGTAAAAAAGATAAATGTGTGAATTATATTCTACAAATAAGTGGAAATCTCAAATATTTGGGAAGATTATCAATAAAATAAGCGGAATATTGATTAATCAAAGATTATTAATAGTGTTAGCTATCCACAAAGTTAGTTACTCAAGTTCAAGTACTGAATTGAAGATAATTCGAAAATATTGAGTTCCAAAAGATAAAAAGGATAAATCCAACAGGGGAGTTGTAGTACAAAATCAAGTACAGAGCTAAAGGTCAAATCAGATTTCACACCATTAACTCAGCTAATCACCACTCGCCTAGCGAATCATGCTAGATTAGACCAGCGAGTCGTGCATGTCTTAATGTTTATAAATTGAGGGTCTAACAGAGGTCAAAAGACACACTTGCTTGGAGATAAAGAAACTTGATATATCTACACTTGAAGGTAGTAGGGTTTTTGAAGGCTAAAGGCACTTAATTTCAACATCAATCTTGTGTTCAGTATGTCTAGGAGTAGTTAACTTTGTCATTCATAGGAGTTGGGTGTAATGTATTATTAATTCTCTACGAATTTGTCATTCAATATAATTCTTTTCCATCACTTTTGTGTTTTATCTTTGATTTAACTGCATGATAATTATTGATTGCATATTTGTGAGATTCTAATTATTGGACACAATATTAGAATCTAAACTAAAGTAGACAATTAATTGATTGTGGATCTAGACATAGACTTCATCATTGGTCATTCATAATATCATAATTTTAATTTTAATCATTAATGCGAACTCTTGATACGGAAAGTCTAATACATCAGGGTTCTTAATAAAGTTTAGACTTGTCACTAAGACATTAGGATTGGTTAGATAAGGTATGAATGCTAGAGTAGGAATTAGAAAAATATTGTTTGGTGTTTTTGCTTTAAATTGGACCATGGAACCAAATTCCGATAAAGTTTTTGTCTTATATTTTTCTCAATCGAGATATTTGTTTTCATTGTGCCAATTACTATTTATTTTTTACATTTAATTCTAAATTTAGTTTTTATAAGTATAAACCCAAATGTTTTGTTATTTTTACCCTTGATCAGTAAACAACCAGTTTTATTAAATCACATTATTCTCCATGGGAAAGATATTTGAATCTGTTCACTGTGTTACTTGTGTAATTTAGCAAATTAATACAATTGTCAGCACGTAACAATCCTAACCCAAACTCCATGAACCTCCAAAATTATCATTTCAGCATGCACTCAATGAGAATGTGCTCATGTTCTTATTGTACTCGTCACAATATGCATTCAAGGGAATGCACTCATGCTCCCAAAACGTGCAATCAAATAAATTTGGTCTCAATTAAAAAAAAAACAAATTTATTATTTGTATAAATGATATTAATTAATTTATCCTTTTTAAAAAATTGGATTAATAATATTTTAGTTTTAAATACTTTCTTTTTGTAAAAATATGTATATTTTTAATCTTTAAAAAAACATGGATTAAGAAGTGTGGTGTAACACCCCATTTAATTTAATGTGCAAAATTAAAGGAAGCGTCACATAAGGATAACATACTAACGTAGTCCTGGGGTTTAAAACTCAACCCCCTTACAACCCAAGGAACACCACGATGCCCAAAAGAAAACTGGATAAAGAGTTTAACAAAAGTATATAACTCCAAGGACAAACAAGTACATGGGTCGTAGCCCTAAAGAAAAGCCCATAAAGAAATTAAAGTCCAACCCATGCAGACTATGCAGCGGAATCATCCCTCCTTTGTTGACTGCGGGTAACTCTCTCATTTGTTCCCATCAATAAATTGATGATCATCGCAAGCATAGAAGGACAACATACAAAGCAACCAACAAGCAAAAGGGTAAGCTAGAGCCAACAAGAATTTCATTAATACAATCACATAAAATTTCACAATTCCATGTATACCTATCAACCAAGCATGTTATGACTTTTCAATCAATACACTAAGACTCGACTCAACTCATCCGGATTACATATAACCTGGTCAGATTCAGTGGATGCTTGCACTTGTGGTGGATACCTCTGCTCACCCCCGAGCTGCTTATCCTCGAGCTATGTGTCACAAGTGTTACAATGAATCAATTCCCTCATGCACAAGGTTATCCCTTAAATGAGTTTCAGGCCTCCTGTTACTTTCACCACAGGAGTCAGTCCGCTCCAAGTGAGACTAACTGACTCCTTAGAGTGTCAGGATGCGATCCTTACCTTGAATCCTTACCAAGTTATATAGATGGGGCACCACCATGAACACCCACTATCAGGAGCCATGGAATTACATCCCGACCACGGAAGCACGACCTTGAGAATCTCACCTAGAGATCCCAAGGAATTACGCACTGACACAGACCAAATCATGTTCACAAAACTAGGTAATATTTATCATGCATGTACATGTATCATGTCAACCTTCATAACCAATCCTCTTTCGTGTTCCAGGTCAAATTCATACCAACTCGTCATACTCCACCCATGAATATAGGATTTCAACTCATCTCATTACCATGTCACATTCATAACCAACCAATCTCATATTCATCACATGCTAAGAATTTATCCAAGTTCACCACTCACAACTCATACACCCTTCCATTTCATGCATACTCATTCATTTCATATTTTGACATAGCAATACAACCAAACATGTATTTAATACCCAAAACAAAGATTCAAACAGTACCCACACATCCTCTCGCCCAACCCTCGCTTAGGCCAGAAGCTCTTGCTCAGGCGAGAGGGGTTCCCTCGCTTAAGGGACAGGCCCTCGCTTAGGCGAGATCGTGACAAAGGTAAATGGAGCGTTCTCGTGTACTCGCTTAGGCGAGTCCTCCCTCGCTTGAGCGAGCCCACTCCTCGCCCAAAAGTGAGGTCCCTCGCCTGGGCTGCAACTGCAGCGACCCATCCTCGAAATCCCACACGAGCTCGCTTAAGCGAGCGTCTCTCGTCTAAGCGAGATAGCACCTCGCTCAAAACTAAGACCCTCCGCCTGAGCGAGCGCTCGAGCGCGAGCTGGGGTTGGTTCTTTGCAAGTCTCGCCTAGGCGAGACCAAGTCGCTTGGGCGAGAATAACAGACCACGTCACTGTTCAACCTGCATCAACTATATTTTCACACCCAATAATATTTCCAGCCATCTCATACGTTCACAACAACATGCAATTTCAACCAATCACGATACAAACACACAACCACAGAAAACGCATCACACAACCAGAGGGTTCTAGCTTACCTTACCTGAAAATAAGCTAGTAAGATATCCTGACGCGCCCTCGACACAAAACGTAAGAGCGCAACAGCTCAAGGAAAGAAATAAGTGGCTGGAAGGAAACCAAGAAATAGAGCAGAATGGGTTATCGAAATGAGTCTCACGGGAACGCCACAATAGAGTTAGGGGAAAGCTACTACGAGTTCAGGAACAACTTACATGGAGTGGAAAAGTCGAAGTTCGCTTGGAGAGGCTAACGGCTAACCCTAGCAGAGCTCTGAAACAGAAGGGGCCAGTGTTTAGGTTCAAATTGCAAAAATGTGGCAGAAAGGGAACCCTAACAGCTTTAGGGCCTTAACACCCTATGGGCTACCCTTTAGGTCCAACAGATTAAGGCTTGCCCTTATACATTAGGGCAGAAAATTTAAAACTAGGCCTTACATATGGTGTATTTTTTATTACAAATATAATTTTTAAACCTAAACAAAAATTATAAAATTAAGTAGCGCAACTTTTCATATATAAATATATATATTTTAAATTGTTGAAATGAATTATTAAAGAAATGGACAAATTCCAAATCTAGCATGAAAGTTCACAGACTAAAATCAAACTTAATGCCTACAATTATAAGTTGTTACATTTTAAAGTTAAAAATAGTAAAAAATGAATTAAAAGAATGCAAAACAAAAATTATAATATTAAGAAATATGATTTTTTATTACAAATATATTTTTTAAATCTTTGAAATGAATTATTAAATATAATATTTTAATTTATTCGGTTATAAATATAATTTTTTAAAACAATATAGGAAAACATACTTTTTAAAGCATACAATTAATTTAATTTTTACATAATAAAAAAGAAGAAAAATATTTAATATTAAGAATATTTATATTATTATTTAATATAAAAATCATAAATATAATTTTTTAATGATAAATTTTTTCAGGCAAAATTATTTCATCACTATTATTTTAATATTTTAGTATCAATAAACATATATTATTTTATTTTTAAATAATATTATTTTAAAAAATAAAAGTAAAATATATTCACAACTATATGTTTATTCATTTTAAAAATCAACTTAATTTAAAAAAGTTGGTGTAAGATATTTTATTTTTTATGATGATCAATTACATTTACTGACAAAAAAAATTCAACTTTAAAAAAGTGAATATCTTTTATAATGACAAACTAAAATATATTATTTAACAAATCAAATAAATAAAAGAGTAAAATATTTTCAGAGAGAATTTTTATATAGGAGTGTAAATCATAAAAATATAAAATGAAAAATGAAAAAAATAGTATAAGAACTTATAATTTAAATATAAGATATTTTTTAATAATTTATTATATGACCAATTAATTATAAGTGATAAAAGGATAAAATTAAGAATAAAAATTAGTTTAAAAATAAAATAAATGGATAAGAAAGTAAAATAAATTCTATGCACGTATGATATGTGGAAGCAAGATAAATATAAATGAATAAATTAAAAAGTAAAATAAATAAATGAAAAAGTAAAATAATCTTTATGTACATGTGACATAAAAATAAATATATAAAAAATTAAAAATATTAAATAATTAAAAAATAACTTTTTGAAATGTTTCCTATTAAATAAAATAAATTTTCTAATATATTCTTTTTTATATTATATTATAATAGATTAAGAATAAAAAAATTGAAAATAAAATAAATGAATAAAAAAGTAAAATAAAATCTATACACATAAGAAAGCAAAATAAATATATATGAATAAAATTAAAAAGTAAAATAAATAAATAAATAAAAATTTGTAATGTCTTCTTTTTATATTATAATGATAGATAATAAATTAACATTAAATATTATATTTTATAAAATAATAAAAATATATCTAATTTAATTTTCATCAATATAATATATTAAAAAGTATTAACAATTTGGTGGGATCATACTTCGTGGTTAACGATTAAGATCTGTCCTTCAAAAACTTCGGTTTCATTCTCATCATTAAAATCCTACATAAAGATTTTACATAATTATTATAATAACTAGCGTAAATACAGGCGCTATCGCGCCTGTGTGTATGCATTTTTTAAATTATTATTATTATTATTATTATTAGCGTAAATACATGCGCTATCGCGTCTGTGTGTATGCATTTTTTAAATATGCGTGTTATTATATTAGTAAGTGATAATATTGTAATGTTATTAAGTTAATATATAAATTAATAAATAAAGACGAAGAGAAGAAGCAGAGGCATCCAAT
>Ga0099822_1009596_pt1 | contig 12160 bp, 2 predicted proteins | sample CowpeawhiteBW_FD_76839 | JGI IMG/M metagenome (GOLD analysis project Ga0099822, IMG submission 76839) | Root nodule microbial communities of legume samples collected from California USA - Cow pea white BW | ecosystem: Host-associated > Plants > Roots > Nodule | place: USA: California | collected... | reverse complement strand
ATGTTCTTGATTTTTCTTTCTATCCTAGGCTTTTCTCCAATACTCTAGAAGTTTCTTTACATTTCAATAACTCTATCTTATATTTTTTTTAGATTCTTCTAGAATTTGCATTATACTTTAATAGAAGCCACTATTTTACAGAGGGGTTTCAGCCTCTATCAGAAGCCCGTTCCAAGATGAAGGGTGAAAAACGAAAAAAAAAAAATTCTAAAAAAAATAACTAAAATATATGTTCTCAGCAATGAGATAAATCCTTAAGATTGTAGTAAAAATAGGATTAGAAAATAAATATGTAAATTCCCGAGGGGTGTTGGAAACACTGCCCTTAAAGATTTAACTACAGTATATGCGCAAACCCCCAGGGTACAAAAGGAACATCTCAGATATATCCCGAGGATAACAGAAACTAGCAAGATGAACTCTTTACAGAGTAAGTAACCCAGGATATAAGAGAAGAGAGAAAAGAAGGAAAATAAGAAAAGAAGAGATGAGAAAAGTTATTTCTTGGAAGAGGATTTAAGCCCCTATTTATAGGTGATGAATGGATTTAATAAAATATCCATCCTCTGTCACTAAAGCCCAGTGTGGAAAATAATATCCCATAAAAAGTGGATGTGGGATCAACATGTGAAGGGGATCTCGCTGTAACAACATGCACCATCCTAAAAAGGAGGGAGGCTTGCTCACGTTGCAACAACTGCAACGCTATTATTTTTACAATATTATTATAAATATATAACAATCCCCTACATATTGAAAAAGATAAGAGATAGAAAGAAAGAAAGAAAATTATGGGTCTCATATTAGATGTAATACATCAGAGCTGGTAAAGCAAGCTATATGAATCAGTCCTAAATTGAGAAACTTGATTGAGAAACTTAACACAACTGAAACACAAATTGACATTCTTTTGCAAAATTTCCAACCTTACAACAATCGAAACACTTGTTTGAGTAATAGTCCTTTGCTTAATGTCTCTCTCCTCATCATGTCCAAATTGTTCCTCACGTAACTTGGATTTGAAATGGGTACAAATCAAAGTTTAGATAGTTATATATTTAAATCAACATACACTGTCAATATATATATATATATATATATATATATATATATTTATTTATTTATTTATTTATAAGGGACACAATTTTGACTGACAAACCGCGTTGATTTTTTCTATGTGGTTTCCACTGTTGATTTAAATAAAAACAGGTGCTTTTTTAAATATGTTTCTAAAGTATTCTTTTATTTAGGGTCTTAGTAAGTAGTTTTTAATTGAAATTCTAGGGTTGTCTAAAGTAAATTTGTGGGCGTTTTATAATGCCGTAAATTGTTATTTGATTAAGACTTTTAACTTTACATATATTTGGGAAATGGATAATATGGAATGTTTCTTCCTGCACCCCATGTTCTCTCCTTGCACCCCATAGCTCAAAGAAAAATGACCTAAGTACCCTTTATTTAAAAATTATTGAAAATTATAATATGAAAAACCCTAAACCTATCTCCATGTAAACCTAGCCCCTGCATCTCATACATACACTTATGCACCTACAGCTTGTGGACCTCCATTGCCAAAAGGCACGCCTCCATTGTCGAAAGGCTACAACGATGTGCATCTGCATTAGAAGAAACTCCTTAACCTCCATTACTTGAAGCTTGAAGCTTGAACGGTTTGCACCTCCATAGCTTGAACCTCTGTACCTCGATTGCTCAAAGCTTGGAGAGAAGAAATTAGTTTGTCTATAGAGCGTCGCGAAGAGTGAGAGGTAAGTTTAGGTAACATACCAAACTCCTCAACGAGATTTTGGATATTGTATTTGTAAGCAATAGAAAAACTTGTTTATTTCCTAACGAATCTAATAATACTATGGAATCTTTTATGCTTATTTTAACGTTCTTTTACTTTATTCGTTGGTACTGTAGGGATTTCTTTCGTTCACGATGGAATACATTTGGATATTTTATTAAAATTGTTAATTCGTTTATAGACCTTTTTAATAAAGTTTCAGAAAATTTTATGAATTATTATGAATTTTTCATAAATGCAACTTTTTCTTTGAGTTTCAATTTTGGGAAATATTTCTAGCATCTTTTTTTTTTTTTACAAATCGGTTTATTCCTATTTAAAAATTTTGAATTTATTAAATTTATTTGAAAAAAGTTTTCTTAAAAAAAAATATTGCCAATCATTTTCAAAATATCATATATAATTGGTCGTATAATCATGGTTATATAGATCTTTTTTATGAAAAATTTTTAATTGCTAGTATCAAAAGATTAGTGAAATTAAATTCTTTTTTTATAAAAAAAGAATTCTTTTGATAAAAAAAGAATTGATGAAATTACGAATGGAATAGGTATTACAAGTTTTTTCTAGGAGAAGCTATCAAATACGTGGGGGTGGGCGAATAGCTTCATATATATTATTTTATATTCTAGATACATTAATCTTTCTAATAATTTTGTTTTTATTCGAAACAAATAAATATTGATGAATCTCATGAATATTGAACTCGGTAAGAAAGGGGATTTAAAAATTGAAAAAGAAGATTATGAAAGAATCTTCTTTGAATACTAAAGTTTTCCCTTCCTTTTTGTCTTTGGTTTGTACAATGGTTTGAGTTTTTATTATTTATGATTCAAAAAGTTGTATTAGGAATCTGATGGTCTAACCGGGTGCATTTTCTGTTAGCTTTATTTGCATATAACTTATTTGGGAAAGAATTTTCATGGCTTAGTCTTAGATTTAGTGCTTAAGGTGTCCTTTTGCAATGAGTTTGCTTTATGGCTTGAGTCTTAATTTTGCCGCTTAGCTGAATGATTTTAATCTAACATCTCTATTTTTCCACTTTAACTCTATTCTGATACTTAAAATTATAAAACAAACTAAATATGGTTGAATTAAGAAAAATCTAAACAAATTCAAAACAAGGTATGTGCCAAATATATCTTAGAATTCACTTGTCACTTAATTTAGAAGAAATCAACACATCACATTGTATTTAATGTAAGTACTTATTCGGTCCTTAACAATGACTTTCAAAGAGTTTTTTATACCAAAGAAATGACTTATAGATTGAGCAATTCAGAAGCTTCCAATATTTAGTTTTGTATTCCTTCTTTTTTTCATTATATACTTTTTCCTCCTCTCATCTATAAGGTATTTTTTTCTCTTATCATAACCTTGATTACACATTTTTTTTTCTTTTTGTAGTTATATTCAAATAGCGTATTATCAATTTGGATGAAATATTTTTTTATTCCTTAACTTTCAACGAAAATTAAAATTAGTCCATCATTGAAACTTTGACTCAATTTAGTTTCCTAACTTTATAAATATGTGAATTTGGTCATTTTAACCAAATTTTGTTAATTTTATTTGATCTTTCAAACACGTTTCATGATAACATTTGAATTATTTACTCCGTTTGACATATTTTTGCTTCAAATTTAGCTAAGAAATGTGTTTGTAATGTCAAATCAACTTTGTAAAATTTGGTTAAAAAGACTAAATTCATGCCTTTCTAAAAATGAGAGACTAAATTCGGCCAAATTTCGAAGATTGACTAATTCTGATTTTCACTAAAAGTTAAGGGACTAAAAACAATTCCAATGAATTAAATAGTTTTGAAGTCTCACATTCAATTATTTCTACTCCTATTTAATATATTGTTTATTGTTTGTTTTCTCACATGAGAATGTTTGTCTCTCCCAATTTGTATTCAATGGTGTAAGTTCCAATGAATTAAATAGTTTTGAAGTCTCACATTCAATTATTGCTACTCCTATTTAGTATATTATTTATTGTTTGTTTTTTCACATGAGAATGTTTGACTCTCTCAATTTGTATTCAATCATGTAAATTCTATATTTACTAGGTAATACAGAAATGCTTATCTCCTTTATTTTATTTTATGTTTAATTTTTGTTTTATTTGAAGAACATTTTTGTTTCGATAAAACAATTTTCATTATCTCTCAACAATTCAACTAGTTTCATGTCTAGAAAGTTATAAGATTTTTAAGGTAATTTCTATTTATCATGTCCTTAAAATACATTTTTTTCCTTTATGAAATTTCATTCAATGGTGTATCAAATTGTTTCTAGAACATTGTTGAGGGCATCAAGAGAATAGTCTAATCGGGGAAAGTCAATAACACATTACCATGCAAAAGGTGGAGAAAAGACCTATCAAGATAAATAAAATCGAAAGATGAAATCAAACTATAGACGATCTTAAAAGATTGAACAAAACATGACCAAAGCAAAGATATCAAAAGGATAAGCTTGATCGAGGTAGAGAAAACATGAAATCGAAGAAAAAACCATCAAGGCATGAGATTTGAGGTTGGTTTAAAAAGGAAGTTACACACAATAATTATTGCAGGATGTGGAAGTAATAGGGAGATATGGCATAACATGGATAATTTTAAGTCAATTACTCTAATTTATATAATTTTTCTTTTATTTTATTAGGCAAGGTAACTGCAATACTAGAGGAAAAAATATAAATAAGTGAGCCAAATGTAAAATGAGATGGGTAACAAATTATGGACACAATTTCAAACATACTGATAAATGTCGCAAATACAAAAATAGACAGATCAATGTTAATTGTGGCAATTGGGATCACTATTCTCGTTGAGTTCTTTTATCAATTCTTGTTTTATCATTAGTAACTTACTTTTTCTGCAATTTATATTCGTCCAAACCCTTCACCGTCACTCTCTTCTTCATCTACAATTTCCACTTTATTTTCTTTTTGACTTCTCCATTTCTCCATCCTTAACAACAACAATACAAAAAGTTTGATCTCTAGAAAGAAATATATGTTTTGTTGATCATAGTCAACAACACAAGAATTTAGTGAATTAAATGTTTTTTTAACTTTGATCCACAATAAGCTGAGTTGTCTGTGAAATTTGTTTTAATAGTGAATGCTTAAAATATTCAAACACTTAAACTTAAACTGAAAAATGTTAAGTGTACTAGCCCATTGTAAATGAACCCATGTCAAGTAGAATGATTCATAAAAAAACATCAGACGAACATAGAATCCGAATCCTTGAGAAACAAACACACATTTGATAATCTTTAATTTATAATATTTTTATTTCTTATTTTTTTTATCTTGTAGTATATTGTTTTAATGATTTTTTATATAATTATTTTTATTTTCTAACTCATTCTTATAATTATATATCACCCTAAATATATAGAGATGTGTCATTTGCTATAATATAATAATTTAATATTATTATCATAAAGTTCAAAAGATAAAATATCTGCATCTAAATTTGAATTAGTATTATTTTAATATTTTTCTATGTGACTTCACTTAAATAGTTTATAATTCTTTTAATGTAAAAGATAAAGATTTTATTAATAAAGTAAAGAGACATTTAAAATATTTTTAAACTTGAATATTTATTTTTTTAATAATTCTTGAAAGATATTACTTAAATTTATTAACTTTTCTTTCACTAACGTTTTCAAAATTAATGGTTATTTTGGTTATTATAAAATTTTATTTAAATGTAATGATGTAATATTTTATATAATTATTTCACTTTTATCTGATGGTTATTTGTTACCTGATTTAAAATTTATAGTCATTTTTTTAAAATATTTGACATTCCTTACATTATTTTGAGTAATTGATTTGATAAAATTATATTTTCTTTTTTAGTAATTTTTTTATAGAAGTTAATTAGTTTAGTTGATATTGGAATAGTAAAAAATTGTTATGGACTCAATACAGTATACTGGTTATTCTATAGGGGTAGGGATGATAAATTATTTTATATTTGTTGAATATGGAGATCATCAGATATATAAATATTTACTTCAAATATGTTTATAAATTTTTACTTTAAAAATGAGATCTCTTACCCTATCATCCGAACTGAAAATATATATTTTCAGGGTTGAATAGAAATAAATGCGTATCATTAGTACGTTATAAAAGAATTGCACAGGTGTTATTTTAGTCATCAAAACTGAACTCCCTCACCTCTTACATAAATAAATAATTTTTTAATATATTCTAAAGAAATTCATCAACAAGTTTTCATATTATATATTTCTTTAGAAAATCCTTTCCCGTAATAATTAGAAATCCAATGATAGAATGTGCTTATATCAACGTATTAGCTTTGGACTAAAAATGATTTTGGGAATTTTCATGTCGCAATATAGTTGAAAAGAAACAAATTTTGAATTCGATTCGGTAACAGTTGGAGGTTTCTTCTAATTTGATGGAAAATGATTCTCTTCTGATCAAGGAAAAGCAAACTAGAGAGGATATTAATACTGCATTGGATTTTCAAGCTATGTTCTGGAAGGAGAAAGCGTGCTTGAACATGTTTGTTTATGCAGATAGAAATACCTGTCTTTCACGTTGTGGTGAAAAAACGCTTCTATGGTAGTACTATCCATAAACTAGTTGAAGAAGATTTGATTCTGCAAGAGTAGAAGGAGATTGAAGATTATACTGTGGAGTTTTATTAGAATCTTTATGCTGCTACTAGAGAAGGTATTGAAGATTCTGCTGCACTGCGGCCCTAAATTGGTTAATGATGAAGTGAATAAGAGTTTATAGTTTGTTCTCCTAATGAAGAGGCAAGAAAGTAGTATTTAACCATTTTATGTAGGTTAAAATAGTAATTAACTTTCTATTTTCATTTGATTTTCTCAATTCATTTCTAATATATTTCTTTTTTTTAATAAAATTCAAATTTTTGTCAATTTTATTTAATTTAATCTTTTTGTTAATGTTGTTTAAATTATTAATATAGGTTTTGATTTTTTCTATTTTTTTTTATTTTTGTTTTATTTTTTCAATTATGTATTATTTTTTGTTAATTTAAAAAAAAAAACTTAAATATATATTTAGTTCCTATTTTTAATATTTTTATTTGATTTGGTTCTTATTTTCGTTTCAATTAGATCATTGTTTTCGTCAAATTTTGGTCAATTTAGTCATTTTTACTAATAATGTTTAAATAATTAAGGTTTTTGAACATTATGTGTCACATGTCAGTTCTTGATCTTTTTAACTTTTTATTTTTATTTTTTTTTTAATTTTTTTAAATATTTAAAAAATTGTCCACGTATCAAGTCATAATTGTGTCACGTGTCAATGTCAATGTCACGTGTGAGGCTGTGGTTGTGTTATTTTCTTTTTGTTCAATTTAGTCCATAAGTTCTTTATTTTTGTTCAATTTAGTTCATATATCCGTTATTTTTATTCATTTTCGTCCCAATTTTGGTTAAAATTAATACATTTTGTCCTTTTCAAATTGACACCAAATTTAATATCTTTTATTAAATTATATAATTTATTAATTATTTTTAAATTCAATTATAAATTATTAAATTTAATTATAAAGTGAATATAATTTTAACATTTAATTATTAAATAAAATACAATAATTTAAAATATTATTAGAATATAATTATTAAATATTTTCTTCTAATATTTATATTCTTAAATACCGATACTTTTAAAATTGATATTTAAAATTAATTTCAATATTAAAAGTATTTTAGAAAAGTAAATTAATATTTATAAAATTAACATTTAAATATAAAGTATTTTAGATTTTAATATCTAAAATACAATAAAAATGTTAAATATTTTAGATTTAAATGTTAATATATATTATTAAAATATTTAATAATTATATTTTAGTAATATTTTAAATAATTATATTCTATTTAACAATTGAATCTAAATAATTATATTCATTAAATAAAATAATTTATAATTGAATTTCAAAAATAGCTAATAATAATGTCAATTTTAAAAATAAATATATAATATTTGTAAAAAATTAAATTTGGTCTCAACTTGAAAGAAAAAAAATTGTTCTATTTTAACAAAAGCTAAGACTAAAATAATAAAAATAACGAATATAGGGACTAAATAGAAAAAAAATAATGAATATCAGGACTAAATTGAACAAAAAGAAATAACACAACCACAAACTGACATGTGGCACTGGCATTGACATATGGCACAATTGTGACTTGACACGTGGACAATTTTTTTGAAATTAAAAAGATTAAAAAATAAATTAAAAAAATATTAAAAAAATATTAAAAAAATTAAAAAAAATAAGAGTTCACACGTGGTATGTACTGTTAAAAAACATTAACAATTTAAACACCGATAGTAAAAAAGACCAAATTAACCAAAATTTGACGAAAATTAGAATCTAATTAAATGCAAAACAAAAATAAGAATTAAATTGAACAATAATCTCAAAGAAAAAGAAAAATATACCAAACTTAAAAGAACACATAACTCCAACATCTTTCTATAAAATGAACACAAGTCACATGAATAAAGCCAAATAATATAGGTTAATAAGTATAAATACTAAGCATTTGTCAAACTTATCAACTTTATTGTGCATTGCTAAATAGAATGCTTCAATAAAGGATTAGTTGCATACTTGTACTTTACATGAATTAGTTAAAAGAATGTGTCGTGGATGCTGAATTTATTGTTTGATCATATGTACTCGTTTCATCAGGATATAGAGTAGGTTCTGGAGGAATTTCCAAGTCTTCAATATTTCCTTCTAGCATTTTTACTACACAATTCATTGAGGGACGATTATTTGGTTTCAATTGTATACACCAAAGTGCAACTATAATCATCTTCTTTGCTATTTTCTTTTCCTCTTCAGTCAAATCTTGTATATCTATATTTTCTTCTTCTCTAATATGATCATAGATCCAAAATGGAAAGTACAATTGACTTGATCGCTCTACATGTGGATTTAGGTTCTTCCTCTTGCTTGCCATTTCCATCAAAAGCATTCCAAAGCTATAAACATCTGCCTTATGGGATATTCCTCCAATATTTTTGTAAAACAATTCTGGAGCCATATATCCAATGGTTCCTCTTGCTGCAGTCATTGTGACAATGCTATTTTCTATTGGATATAACTTTGCCAATCCAAAGTCGGAAATCTTTGGAATAAAGTTTTCATCTAATAAGATGTTATGGGGTTTGATATCAAAGTGTAAAATTTTCATCTCACACCCATGATGAAGATAAGCAATCCCACGAGCCACTCCAACTGATATATTGTATATCTTTTCGTAGCTTAATTGTGCACTTTCTTCTTTTGAAAATATAAGTTTATCAAGAGATCCATTTGACATGAATTCATACACAAGAGCGCGTTTTGAGCCACTAACACAAAACCCAATTAATTGTACCACATTTTGATGATGTATTCTTCCAATTGTTGCAACTTCATTGATAAAATCTTGTCCATTTCCTTTGGATCTGCCTAACATTTTAATTGCTACAAAAGGTCCACTACACAACTTTGCCTTAAACACATAGCCAAATCCTCCTTCACCTAACTTTTCTTTGAAACTTCCAGTCATTTTCTTGATTTCCTTGTATGAGTATCTAATAGGTGCCAAACTATTTTGTTCAAGGTAATTTTCAATATTTTCAAACATTGATGCACGTCTTTTCTTCCATTTACATATGACAAGTGCAACAATCAGTGGCACCCCAAACACAATTTTGCAAGCCCACACCATGATAACAAGTGTGAAAACATCTGTAACAACACTTTTATTTAAGTAAATAAACATCATGATGGATGGGTAAAGAATACATAGTAAATTTAGAATGGAATAATATATTAACTTTAAAAAAAATCAATTTGGTATGTCAAGAAACAAGTTAAATTTGTTTCTTAAATTTGATATTAATAATATCATATTATACACATTCCTTTCCACTACAAGATTGCAAAAGAAAAATCACTAAAGCAAGTTCATATGCATATAACAAATTAATTAATTGTATCAAAATTCAAAAATAAAACAAACATGTCAATTTTGAGAACTAATTTATTATTTTTTTCATTTATTAAATTTTTCTATTATATTAGACTTAATTAGTAATTTATTCTTTATATTTAGGTTGATGGTTCAATTTTTTTTCTAGATTTATTTTTTACCTCATTGAATTCCTATTTTTTTTAAATAGACCCTATGTGGTTCCCATTTGTTAACAACGTTGGATTAGCTAATGGCAGTACAAAATGTTGCATGTAGTTCGCAATTGCAGGTTACATTGCATGGTTGTGGGTATTTATTTGTTGAAGTTAAATCTTTTTTTCTAGGTTAGATTTCCATTCTTTCTCTAACCCTACCTCCTTCTCTTTCTCCTTTCTTTCTTAGATTCAAATCCCAAACCCACTATCGACAAATCACTTCATTGAATACACTGATATGAACACAAACTCAAACAAACTAGATCAAAGCAACTTATGACTTGGATTGAAGAAGATGGTCAAAAAAGCTGAGGAAAGGCACACAAACGAGGAAATTCAGGACAATTGAAGATAAATTATGGAAGTAATGGTTCAATCAAAGAGAATAATAGCAGTCTGAGAAGGAAAGTTGCAAAATTATTAGAATCTACATAAAATTACTAATTGATGACAAAGAGTCGATTTAAAAGGTGGCATTTTGTTGTTAGGTGAAAAGGTTGTTCAGGGTTGGGATGGACTGGAGCCATTAGTCTAGTGGTTGTAGGTTATAGCTATGATAATGAAGATTAGAAAGGAGAAGACAAAGACAAAGAAACAAAGGTTGCTTATGAGTTTTATGATGTTTTGGACAATGGATTCAGTTTTGCCACTGGTGCTACTGGTGATGGAGTTAGAGTCCTTCATTTTTACGGTTTGAAATCTGAATATGAGAAAGAGAAGGAGGTAAGGTTAAAGAAAGAGGTTAAAATCTAACTTACGAAAGGAAAACAAACTTCTACCTTAGTAAATAAATATCCACCCTTTGTAACCTGTAAATGTCAATTACGTTTCAAGTTTCACTCTATTGTTAACCAAATTAACGATGTTAACAAATGTAACAAATGATTGGGTCACAACCCATTTAGAGTAATGGATTCTTAGTAAGAAGATAAAAGTTTATTGTTTCAATAAAAAAAATGCATGGGTTAACTTGGAAGTCAATGGATGAGAGCCATACTTATTAAAGAGAAATTGAAATGTTTAAAAGAGATTAAAAAATGAAATTTCAGGGAAGATATCTAGAGATTGAAAAAGTTATAAATAATGTCAAATAAGACCATGAACTTGTAAGAGAAATTTTAGAACGTACTAATATAAAACGGGTCTTTGTTGAGGAAACGATCAAATATAAGGACATGAAAATAGAAAAAAGTAAATATGATAAATTGTTTAAGATATTAAAGCATTGCATATTGTTCTACCTAATGAATTCATTTCGAAACTGCTGGTAGGAAAAACTTCCTTAGTTTGGACTAATCTCAAACAATAACCGGAAAAAAAAAACAAAAAAAGTCACAAATAGATGTTGTTTAATCTTATCACTCACATCATTATTAAAGATACTAATTGAAAGGAATTTGTTATCGTGAGGGTCATTACATAGACCGTGTTCTCTTTAGAAGATAAATTTGAGGGGTGTGATGAATATATTTTTTTTTAGCAAATTTATTAGAGAATAAATTAAGTGAATTTAAAACTAAATTTTGTAAAAATTAGTGAATGAATTGTGTGATGTGATATTAAAAAAGTTATTTTAATAGATAGAATTTTAAGATTACCAAAATATTCTTGATGGTAAAAATAAAATAAAATAATTATTGCATTAGTTAAAAATATTAAAATTTAGTAATATTTTAATTATTATACATATTTATATATATTTTAATTATTGTTATTTATTATATACATAATTACTAATAATAATAATTATTTTATATATATTATTAATTATTATATCTTAATATATTAATCATTATATTTTTAACAATATTCTAATTATTATACATAATTGTATATATTTTAATTATTATATATAATAATTAATATAATAATATACTATAATTAATATATATATATATATATATATATATGATAAGGTTATAAACTTAAAATTACTGTCTATTCTTCTATTTTTCCAATTATCTATATTTATACAAAGAGATGAAATTTAGACAGATATTCACAAAGGAAAATGATATTTTAACCCACTTTTTTTGACCCACTTTTAACCCATTGCTTTAATCACCATTAGATCATCTTTTTTTATTCTTTTTAGTGATGTGATGTGATGATCTAATGGTGATTAAAGT
>Ga0099822_1009595_pt1 | contig 12162 bp, 5 predicted proteins | sample CowpeawhiteBW_FD_76839 | JGI IMG/M metagenome (GOLD analysis project Ga0099822, IMG submission 76839) | Root nodule microbial communities of legume samples collected from California USA - Cow pea white BW | ecosystem: Host-associated > Plants > Roots > Nodule | place: USA: California | collected... | reverse complement strand
GAAATGCTTAAGTGTTTATGTTGATTGGTACTTAGGAAAATGTTATGAGGAATTCAGTGGTATGGGAACTGTAATCAAATGAAATTGGTGTGCTAGATGTATGAATTCAATGCTTGGATGTGCCAGAACTCATGTTTTCGTGCCTAAACCAGTAGAATTTGAATTATTGGTATGGCGTCTGGCGACGGATATGCTTCCGCTAAGCGATAAGCCACAAACAGTGCGGTCACTAGACGAGTGGCGTCTGGTGGCAGGGGATTACCGCTAGGCGGTCTGGAGCACATATTTGCCTAGCGGCACTTAGGCAAGGCCAGACGATCGTGTAGGGGTAGGGGTTTGTTCTAGATGAATTTTCATGGACGATCTTGAAGGCTGGGTCAGGGATATCCTGGATTAGTTACGAGCGGGAAGGTTCGTAACGGAGATGTGAGATGTGTGATGGATACGGGCGGGGATGTCCGTATCTGTTGTACTCTTGTGTGGGGATACGAGCGGGGAGGTTCGTATGTTTCGTGCTCACACTTGAGGCTGCTATGAGCGGGGAGGTTCATAGTAGGTGTTCACGCATGTTGAACTACGAGCGAGCAGATTCGTAGAGTTGGACTATGGGCGGGGAGGTTCGTAGAGTTAGATCATGAGCGGACAGCTTCATGAAAGCATTGGAACCCCTAAGACCAGCTTGAGTATGTACCTTGTGTAGCGTAGTGTGCTTTTCTTGTTTTCGTTATCATGTTGTGATGTGAGACTTGGATCAGGAGATGTCGTGCCATGAGTGGGTAGGTTCATGGATGGTGGTGAACACGTGATGATATGAGCGAGGAGGTTCATATCCTGATACTCTCGTGTGGGGATATGAGCGAGGAGGTTCATATGTTTCGTGCTCACACTTGAGAGATGCTACAAGCGGGGAGGTTTGTAGAGGCAGGACTACGAGCGAGGAGGTTCGTAGAGGCAGGACCACGAACGACCAGGTTCGTGGGAGCATCATATATCTTGAGTCCTTGGTCAATTAATTGTGTGAATTGAAGGTTGAAAAACCTTGGAAAATTAAGGTATTGGCCAAGAATTAACTAGAATAAAATAGATGGGTGGAACTTGATTTTATTAACTTATATGTTAACTATTTATGAGCTCACCCTATCTGTTTGTGTTTGGCGATGATTGTGTAATGCGTTACACAAGAGCAGATGATGTTGCAAGTGGTGCTGGTGAGACATAGCATCAGAGAGAGGTTTAGCTGGGGAAAACTTTTAGTTGAGTTTTATCATTATTGTTTTTATGAACTTTGTAAACAGTGTTTTACTGATTTATGAATTTGGATATTGTATTGAAGTTTCATAACCTATGGATTTTTGGATAACTTCCAATGTAATAAATGTTTTAAAATTTCTTGCGTTTTTGGGAAGTAAAGTATAATAAATGAGGTTTTCATCATATTTCTTAATTTTATTACTTAAACTAGTAATATCCGACTAGGATGTTACAATGTCTGGTCTTCATTTCGTGGGCTCGAATTTGAAACCTGAAATTCAAATATAGATCTACAGTTGTATTTGGATTTTGTAATAGAGTAGTAGAAGAATCGCGAGCCATGTGGGCATGGAGAACTGTCAACAGATTATGTATGGCCTGAAACACTCTTCAACTTCATAATTTTCCCTTTATCATCATAATTAGACCTCGAGGATGCTTGAGAAAAAGGGAACATTGTAGTTTGTGTAGGAAGATGATTAATAGGGGTACAAATGGAGGAAGACAACCAACTTAGACCAACTCTAAAGCATGTCCAATGATGACCATTACACTTTCTATACTAGTTGTGTCTTTTTTTAATCGGTATAAAAAGTGGCATTTTCTATATTGGTTCTAGAATTGGTATAAAAAGTGAAAACTTTCTACACCAGCTATATCTATAAAGTTTCAAAACCGATATAGAAATCATTTTTTATCGATATAAAAAGGCTTTTCTACACTAATGTAAAGAGGAAGAAGGCTATAGAAAGCAAGATAGGGGAAAGCCAATCCTAAGGTGACTCATGACAAGTGTCTAGAATACATAAGTTACCATATGATTTTGACACTTATAATGCATAAATTGTTTGTATTTTAGAAGTAGATAACCCTTTTTAGCTTAAAATAACAAAATGAGGTATGGAGAATTAGAATTTCGTTAATTTAATGATATTTTGATTATTTTCACTGATTTTTGGAGGAAATCAGCAGTGGTGTAGCTAAGCCATTAGTGTTGAGAACTTAAGGTGGCAAAGAAAGAATATGAATATTGGCCTTACAGATGAGCGACACTTAATGGTGTTGAACCACACAAGGAAACCCCTTGCATAAGGAAACTTAAAGCACCAAACAAAGCAGCTAAGCTTCTAAGGAAACAATTCAAAGAAGGAAAACTCAAAATGTTGATCACTAGAACAAAGGGTTGAGATGAAAGAAAACCCACCATGGGAGGAAACCCCTATTACTAAGCACCACCGAATGAAGTTGAGCATTGCTAAAATTATTTATATATACAAGGCCTTGCCTCTAGTTTATGGATTCCATTCTTAGCTTCTTTAGGCACTCTTTGTGTAACATCTTAGTGAAATGCATAATAGGAGCAACAAACTCCTATAGCTTAGCTATGTTGAGGTTGGATGTAATTGATTTTATTTTTATGTACTATTGCCTCTTAAATATTTATGTAGGACTTTATTCAATTGTTTGTATTTTGATTTATATTTATTGCTTGGATGAATTAACAACTCATCTTATTTCACTAGTTTGGATTGAGTTGGAAGATTAGTCTTAAACTGTGGTCCAAAGAAATAATTTCATTCTTGTTAGAGGCTTGTACATGATCTAAAGGGTGGGTTGGATATAAAATCATGAACTTAAGGCAAGAATTCATTCAATCAGGAGTGGAGGAATCCCACTGGGTCTGAAGTTCTTTGGTTCTAGGCAAATGGAATGAGCTTATATCTACCTTAGAGTAGTTCCAAGAAATTGAATAAATGACATACTAAGTACAAAAGATAAGTAGCAGTTTAGTAGAAGAAGAGATAAAATCCAACCTCAACACGTATTTACCATTATATTTTTCCAAATCTTAGTTAAACTTTGTTTTTATGATCAACACAACTCCAACAGAAAATGGTCCATTGAATCGAGTAGTAAATATTGGACAATCTTAACAAATATTTATGGATACGACACTTGTTTGATACTACTATGCACCCAATTCACTTGCTGGAGTTGGTTTCTACTCTAGCATCTCATCAACTCATAAAATGTTTATGTAGAAAATCCTACAGAGTTTCACTAATCATTCATGAGTGCGTTTATAAGAGGCGGGGTGAAGGGTGCTCCTCTATTTATAAGAGCAAATGCGAGCAAGGTTTCACCAAAAATAATAGGGAAATTCAAAATTAAAATTCAAAATTTAGAGCCAAGAGAGCATGCTTAGTGTGACTTGCCAGGCAAGGACATGTTTCTCACATGTTGTAGGCACACAAAACACCCCATGGAGAGCACTCTATGAGCACTTAGAGTTACTTTAGGCCTAAGCTAGCCCAAGTAACCCTAATTTCACGTCTCATACACAAAGCCTCTACATTGACCATAAATGTTCTAAGAACTTCCTCTATGTGTGCATAGTTTTTAATAGTTTTGACTGCATAAAAGTATAAGATTAATTCAATATCTTTGCCTTTAAAGTATTTGAAGGCTATCCTAGGAGCATTAGTTGTCTACCAATCATATGCTTATAGATTGTGGCTAGAAAAAGTTGGTTTTTCTTAAGTCTGAGGAAGCAAAGTTTATATCAATTCAACAGATGGAAAATGAGGTACAAATGAGAGAAAATTGTTTCACATTGTTGGCTTGTACTACAATAGTGTAAAAAATAGAAAAGAGCATGGTTTTAATCCAAGAATTTATAGACGTGTTCCCTAGGGAGATTTCTAGGACTACTACCAAGAGGTTGGTATAGATTTGACCCCTGAAGCGAGTATGGTATCCATTGCTCCATATTGAATAACACCATCTGAGTTGGTTAAGTTAAAATTTGTTGGAGAAATAACTCATTAGACCTAATGTATCTCCATGTGGCACTCTTGTGTTGTTGGTGAAGCAAAAACATGATTCCTATTGTCTATGTATAGGTTATGAACAATTGAACAAGATAACAATCAAGAACAAATATCTTATTCCCAAGGCTCATGATGTGATGGATCAATTGCATTTCAAGATAGATCTAAGACTAGATTAATACAAAATCCTGATTAAAATTGTACATATTTTGAAGACAACATTTAAATTGAGCTATAATCACTATGAGTTTATGGTTATACTATTTGTGGTGACCAATACTTTAACAATCTTTATGGACTACACGAATCACAACTTCAAGCCCTTCCTTGATAAGTTCATGATGGTATTCATAGATGACATCTTGATATACTCACGCACCATGGACAAACATTCAAATCACCTTAGAATTGTCTTGAGTATTCTAAGAGAAAAACAACCTTGTATGAGTTGTCAAATTGTGAGTTTTGAATGCCTAGAGTTAGATTTTCTAAAACACATTACCTATACTTAAGGAATATCAATCAACCCTTTTAAAGTAGAAGTAATTCTACAATAGAAACATCCCAAGAAAGTTATTCAGGTTAGAAGTTGTGCTGGTTACCGAGATAATATAAGAGGTTTAGTTAGAGGATTTTCAAAGATAGTGACGTTTTAACTCAATTGACCTAGAAAGGAGTTTTTAAGAGTTAAAACGAAGTGTGACAAGTACTCCTATGCTAACCATTTGTGATCCAAGTCAACCTTTTGAAGTTTTTAGTAATGTTTCCTATAAGGGTTTATTGATATTCCTTGAGTATAGATCGTTGTCTATATACCTCATGCTAATTGAAAGTATCTCAGAGTAATTGTCTAAATCTTGACAATTTTGAAGATTTGGAAACATTATGTTTATGAAATCAAATTTAATATATTGAGTGATCATAAAAATTTAAAATATTTGTTTGATAAAAAAAAATCAACATATTATAATATACAATTGAGCGATAGATGTGGTACTAATTATCCTGAAAATAAAATATAGTACTAACCTACATGATAGTGTGATTAAGATTAGTTCGACACAATAAAAATTTTAGAGTTTCACCTGGTGTAATATAAAATCACATATTATATAGTAATTAATTTTCTAATCTTGTCTGTGGCATATATAACAGAAAAATTAACCCAGCTAGAATGTAGTCGAGATTAAAACAAATAATTACAAACATATAAAACATATTTAAAACTAATAGTTATTTATTAAATGTAACTTTATAGTGTTACAAATAATAAGCAACAACAGTATAAATAATTTCAAGCTGCAAGCTGGAATGGTCAACTTTATAAAGTAATACTACTTAACTATAAATAACTTTCCAAAGAATTATATAGATGGTTACCTTTCAATTTCATATTATTACTCAATATATTTTCTATTAATTTCTTTCATTCATAACATAGTTTTTTTTTTCTTAAGTTAAGTACCGCTAATTATACATACAAGAGATATCATGTTAATGATAAATTATGTTAAGTAACATTAAACTTAATAACATTAAATAACCTTTATAAGCTATATAGATATTATCTGAATGCATCATATGACTATTTAATAATAATATGATAGTTATCATACTCTATTTAATTTTTCTCAAGCGTACCTTTATACAGAAAAATAAATTACTAAAAATAATTAATTCAGCTATAGTTTTAGTAAAACTAAAGTTTTGAGTCAATTTAGATTTAAAGGATTGACTTTGGATTTGACATAACGCTTTAAGAGTGATCGAGAAAAAAAAAAAAAAAAAGCTGTTGTATTGATTGAGTCGTTAATGAAAACAGCATATAAATATGTTTTATGTTTTCACACACGATTTGTTTTTTCTTTCTTTTGACAAAAAAGAAATTGAAAGAAAATTATGAAATATTATATTTTTATTTCAATTTGTCTCATACAAAAACATGAAATAAAAATAGTTATTATCAGAAGAAAAATACAAATAAACGACCCCTTAATTTCTCTAAATTAATTGACTTAATTATACTCATTCATTAGACACTATCAAACTTCTCCAGCGACAATCCCGGTGGAAACGCGGCTTTTCTGGTTTCCAAACATGAAGTAAATCGCTAAAAATTGCTTTTGGGTGTTGATATGTAAACTTTAGAATTTAAATAAATGAATTTATTTAATTTTTATATTGTTTTTCTTCATGTCAACGATGCAAATATCACCAAGTGTTGGTCAGGTAGCTCCTATTTTCTTGTGAGTTGAAATCTTGCTTTCCATTTTACAATCTTTTATTTTCATTTTGTTTTCTTTATATGACATCGATCAACTTCATCCTAATGTGAATGTATCCCATCCATTATGTCTTTCTTCCTCTTTTCCACAGCTATATCAAATGTTCCAACTAAAAAACTTAATGTGAATATATAATAATAGAATCTCATTATTCATCGCAAACTTCTGCACAAATACTTTAAGCATGTGAAGGTACATTTTCTCTTTATCGTTAATAGAATATATATATATTAGAAAGTGAAAAACAAATAACAAACAAAAATTGTTAATGTTATATTTCTAAAAATGTGGAACAAATATTTTAATGTGCATGAATTAATTTTTGAATATTGTAAGGGAAGCATAATTGGGTTCCACTAAAACACTCGTTTGCATATATTTTATTTGTAGCTTCAGTTGGGTGAGCAAAGTCAAAAAAATAATATTTATCCCGATTTACACAATGGTTCTTTTCTTGCACACACGAGTCAAAAATATTTTTGAATCCTGAAATTGTAATCAATAAAAGTATTAGTTATGATCATACTAGAATACTAAAAAACACAAGAATTTCTTAATTTCTTTTTTTCAAGAGATTAATGGTAGATGTTGTTTACCAAAGTTTTCGGGAGAATTTCTTATTTTCTGAGAGAAATTGTAATTATCCAAATTAATGAAGAGTGAATGTGAGAGTTGGGTTTGCAGCTCTTGTAGCTTCCCGGTGAGTTTGTCTGAGTAGTGTTTAACCTTTTGATTTATATCTTCATTGCATTTTTGGGAATATGGTGTCCTTATAACACATGTTGGTGTACATCCAATTTGACCAATTCTATTAACCACAAACTTTCGAGCTCCAAGATCATAAATTCTCTAGGGAAAAAGAAAGAACAAAGGAAACACGTTTTACAAATTCTTTGGGAAAAATTAAATACTTATGATATGTAAAATAATTAATTGAAAGGTGACATATTAAAATATAACAATTAATTCATGTGATAAATCAACATATAATTCAAAACATTTAATCAAAGATTACCTTGATATGTGAAGCCAGTTGCTCAAGTAGGTAATCTGCATATTTTTCTAGATTTAGATTGTTATTGGTTCCATTTGGGTACTTGAAATAATTCAACATGTAATCATTAGATCCAATTGATAAGAGAAATATGGAATTGAATAAGTAATGCCTTAGTTCTGTTCGGTTATGTATGCTTCTTGGAAGATCGTTGGCCACAGTTGAGGTGAAGTATTCAATTTGTTTGTCTAAAGACAAACAATCTCCCTTTGTCACAAAATCAAAATATGATGAGAAATAAATTGAACAAGAAATTTTTATTTATGGGACAAATATGGTTTTTAATCATGAAGTTGCTTTCAAAAATTATATTTTTTTTCATTGAATATATGTTTATTTGGTTCATGTATTTTATAAAAGTTATATAAAATATCTTTTTAACAATCAACAATTGAATTATTTAATATATGATAAATGAAGTTCCAAAACGAATTAGAATATAACTTCTATCCATGTGTTGTTTGTTAAAGGGATATTTGATATGACTTTAATAAAATGGAAAAAAAAAATATACAGTTTTTAAAGATAAAACATAATTTTTGAAAATAATTTGATAAAAAAAAAGCATACTAAACTCTATATTTATTTATTTTGAATCTTACTGATCTGGTTGAGTTCAAGATTCCACGAGAGCCTCATGCATAGTTAATTCCTATGACTATTTGATGTCTCTCAAACTTGGACAAACCCAAGTATGGAGGTGGCATTGGCAAACCCAAACTAATAGCTACAAAAGGACAATAAATGCATAAAAATCCCCATTATATTTTCTTTTTTATGTTTGGTGGAAACATTAAACCTTAACCAAACAAAGACAGACATAATGTTTGAGAAGAAAGATGGAAAAATTACCAATAAGGTCAGCAAAGGTTTTGCCATTGCTAAACCTTCCTGTGGAACAATTATTGAAGTCAATGCCATAGGGAAATAAATTTGCCTTGGCAAGTGTGTTGAGATTGTTGTTGTTTCCCGCGTCTACAGTTGAATCACCAAATACGTACAAAGCTGGTACAATCCTATTTCTATAATGTGAGGCATCGACCAAAAATGCTAATTGTTGGGTTATCATTATGGAAATAACCCACATAATTTTTAAGCTTTTTACCATTTTGTTTTCTTTTGAGAAATTGAACAATGGAAATAATGTCTTAAATAATGGTTTTTGGGTAAGCATTATTGTTTATTAACGAAAAGTACAACTCAAATGTGTGTAGTTATATCTCAGCATGCTTCTTTGTTTAATTCGTGTTTTGGGTCCAAATAGAGTTTTTGGTATTCCTTTCCAAGTTAGGTAAATGATAACTCATTCTTCTTTTTATTCTTCCTTTTTCATATCTATCTTTAGCTCCATCCTTCTTAATTTTTCTTATTTCATTTTTAAAGTTATATTTTCTTATTTTTGTTTTTGTATAAATATATCTCCTATTAGTTAGATAGTAGCTAGATATAGAATATTTCTATCTAATCAAATTTAATTTTATGGTATTTTTTTAATTTAAAATCTCTACACTATGAATTATTTTACTCTCTGATAAATAATTAATATTAACAATTAAGTTTTAAGAAAGTGAATTGCAAAAGTAAAATGTGTGTGTAATTAATCATTATTTTTTAAAAATTTATTTCTCTCATAATTTTGTTTCTGAGGCACCTCTTATATTTTAAAAAAATAACTTATATATATATATATATATATATATATATATATGTATGTATAGGTATATATGTATATATTTAAAAAATTTGTTCTTTTGAATATTGTTATGATTTATACTTTTTTATGTCTTTTGTTTTTTTATCAAGTAAAAGTAATGATTTTTAAATTCTAGCAAGTTAGCACGGTGTTAAATCAACGTAACATATTAATCGTATGAGTCCAATGATTTTTAATTTTAATTGAGGATGTACTTTGAATAAAGTTAGAAACTTTCATGTGATTGAATGCGTTTTTGCCAATAATTGAGAATGTACTTTAATTACGAGTGAAAACTTTAACAAGAATAATTTAAGAATGTACTTTGGTTAATTATAGTTTTACTTGATTTAAGAGGTACAATATTGAGCAACCAGACTCCTATCCAATTTGGTCGAGCAATTAGTCTTCCAAATAATGATATACCTATTGGTTGAGCAACCAATGGTTAAATATACATTGAAGTTGTTCGAAATCAGTTTTAATCAAGGAACAATCAAATATCGAATCACGAAAAGTGGAATATTTAGTTTATTCAAGTGCTTTGGTCTCCAAAATCCTAAAGCTAAGGCTAAGGGGGCTATTATGTTAGGCCTACTGGTAATTGGGTTAATAAGCCCAATGCCAATTAGGTTAATAAGCCCAATGCTGATTGAGTCAATAAATGATTTTGGTCTGAAGAACTATCAAGCATCGTGATTCTTAAAGCTAAGGCTTGAGGGGTTGTGTGGTGATAGTCGCAGTGGTTGATGTGCCCGACTAATAGGAAATAGGCCAATCACATTGATTGGGATTAATATTAGTAGTTCAAGCAAGGTTTAAGACAATTTATGGCTAATAAGGATATGTCACGTTAAGGAATTGAGGGGACAAAGATTAAAGGGTCATGATGAAATAGTTTCTAAGGAGGAAGGGAAAAGGGCTGAAAAAATATAGTTAAAAGGGGATTGAGAATGAGGAGAAGAAAAAGACACAACTTTGAATGCTCTGGCTAATTGGTCTCTTACCTTGCTATAACAATAATATTACATTTCAAATGTTCTTTTGTGTTTTTTCCATTGCTTCAATAAAAGCCTAAAACATGAAAACAACTCTACTCCCATTTGTACCCCCCCTTCCCACTTGTTAAGCCATGATGAAATTCATTTTCTTCAACTCAATAAAAAACAATTTCTTCTACCAGCAACCTATAAGGATGTGGTTTATAGACAATCAATCCATCCATGGATGACCTCAAAGTTCCTTAAAGGTAAACAAATCAAATTGATCTTATACTTTTGTTCAGCCTCAACTACTACACACTCTAAACGCACGAATGAAGTTACTATAACACCTGTAGTTGGTGTAGAGACCACCAACTTGATCTAACTCTCTAATAGTTAAACTAAGGCTTCAAACATATGTAGACGTTAAAAAAGAATGGATTCTCACATTATAAAAAAAGCACAAATAGTTGTGCCTCAAATATGAAAAACTTACCTCTAACTAAACTATCAAATTGTGAATTTTCAACCCCACCGATGGGAAACATTGCTAGCTTTTCGGAATCTCTAATTCATTCCTTATGTTTCCTGGTACACTCCACTAAAAGGGGTTGCTCCCAGCTTAATTCTAGAATCCTTGGTTGCATGGTCATGTATATTGCATCTAGTGCAAGTCACATCTAAAATTAGTTGAGGAAAAAATTGAATCATATAATTGGTTCAACACACCTGAAACATTTGATGGAAGACAATGACTAAGAATTGAAGTTCCCACATATACAAAACTAAGGTCTAAAGTACAACTTCCATTTATTTGTGTTCTTTGGTTTTCTATTTTTCAATCCCCCTACCACCTTTCTTTATGCACTAGAGTAAGGAACTTTCTAATCGACATGGGAATCATTACCTCCTTAAGCTATGGTTTCGGTCTATTTTCAACCTTTTTGCACCTCCAAGATTTATTCATGACTTTAGTATACAATCTTGCTACATCCTCAAACCAAGTATCATAGGTGATTATAATATTCCCTTGCTCCAACTACATGAATTTGATTTCCTTTGTGCATCTGACATTATCAAGAAATTAATCCTCCAAAAACCTCATTTTAAAACTCTCCCAGGGTACAACTTCTCCAATCATTTGCCTCATACCCATCCTCCCAAACTCAATCTTTCTCAAGAGCATGTAAATGACATGTGACAATTTTCTCTTCTGAAAACATCAAGTGGCCTCACAGATTATCACAATGTCCCTAACACATCGATATACCTTATTGGGGTTTGACTTTGCATTGTACTTAGGAGGATTGTGCTTCATGAAATATTCAAACTTAAGGAAGATTGTTATTGACGAAACGAAGATGCTTTTTAAGTTAGTATTGCACTTTCTAGGTGGTGTAGATGTTGTTGGAATTTGGATTTTCTACTGAATTTTTATGTGGTGTTTTTCTGTTGTACTTTCAAAATACATTGATGGTCATTGATTTTGATGTTTTAAAATACATTAAAAGTATCTTTAAATTATTAAAGTAATGTGTTTTTAAATTATTAAAATTATTGTCATGATTTCTATTGTTATTACTAGAAAAGGCATATCAGTTGTCGGAGGAGTGGTCGATGGTATATGAAGAAGTTACACAAAATAAATATGAAGAAGCCAAGATTCTAGATTATTACTCTAACTACAAATTTCACGATCCATCTCAAATCATTGCTTGCCCGTCATACATATACATATATGTATTAACATATCAAGTATATTCCCCAAAGAATATCTACTGATGCCTTTCTAAATATCTATATTAACAAGCATCACATAGTTCTGTCCCATGAGTATAAGATAAGTTTAAGACATACAAAATTTGATACTCTTAGTATGTTAAATGTACAATAAATTCTCATTCACCATCTTACCACTCGATATCTTAATTTGTATGACTTATGTTGAGATGTAATATTTTTATTTATTATGTATAGGATCCTTTCTTTAGGGTTAGGGTTAGGACTGGGCCTTGACTCTTTGTATTCTGCTTACTATCTTCTTATATAAACAGTAGTAAAACAG
>Ga0099822_1009594_pt1 | contig 12162 bp, 5 predicted proteins | sample CowpeawhiteBW_FD_76839 | JGI IMG/M metagenome (GOLD analysis project Ga0099822, IMG submission 76839) | Root nodule microbial communities of legume samples collected from California USA - Cow pea white BW | ecosystem: Host-associated > Plants > Roots > Nodule | place: USA: California | collected... | reverse complement strand
ATGGGTCTTTATTCTTATATAGTGCTCTACTTTCTCATTTCTGGTCAATGTGAGACTTAGACTCACACTTGGATTCCTAACAATCTCCCCCTCAAGGGTGAGTCCCTTCAACCACATTGGTACCCTCCAGCGGAAGCTACCCAACCACAAGTACTCATTTTCTGCCCTTTTCTGTACCGTCGTTCTTCTTAACGGGATACGCTTACCTGAAACCCTTACCTGGGACCCTTGCCAGGAAGACTTTCGATACTAGGACCATACTGCACTCGTCTGAGCCGGTTTTAACCATCAACTCTGATACCACTTGTCAGGTTTTACAGAGGGGGTTTCACTGGGGAGAACAACACCAATGAGATCTGAGCCTAACCACATAAGACACTGACATCACTCTCAACCCAAAACCTTAAGGCGTTAGGTTTATGGGTCTTTATTCTTATATAGTGCTCTACTTTCTCATTTCTGGTCAATGTGGGACTTAGACTTACACTTGGATTCCTAACATTAACGATCGAGAATCTCAATCTTCCTAAGATGACTTGGACCAAAAAAACAGGGTGACACCCAATGTTAGGAAAGTGGCCCTGACACTAAGCCCTTTGAAACTCACAAACTTGCACATTTTAGATGGCGCTCGGCAATCTTGTGGCATTGCCTGATGTTGTATCAACGATCAATCTCGATTCAATTGCGTTAGGACACCTAATATTCCAATCTAGGTCATTTTAGGTTTTCTTTAGTAGAAAAATCATTATTTTGTTTAGCTCAAAATAAACCTTAGATATGGTAGATTGGATGATTATAACACAATCAAATCAGACCACAAGCAAAACCTCAATCAAACATATCACTCCATCCAAACCAAAGTCAAGCAACCCAACAATTTAAAAATTTGAAAACCCCAACACACTTCAAATTCAATTATTCAAATAATAGGAATCAAACATGTAGAGATTATGATCAGTTCCTCTCACCTTGGTTATCCTTTTTTTCACAAGTGCTCCCTAGTCTAATAATAAAGTATTTGTTTGACAATTAGCATGATGTTTAATGTCATGAGTTTAATTCATAGTCAAATAATTATCAGTGATTTTTTTTTTCAAAATTCTAAATGTTAGAAACACAACATCAAATAATAAATTTATAAAAAATAATCAAGTTAAACTTTAAATGATAAAATAATACTCTTAAAAACTCAATATAATTTAAAAAGTGAGTTAAAAAAAGTCATTCTCGTATGTGAAGTTTGAAACACAAAAATACCCAGAATAGAAAACAAAAACTACTCGTAGAAATAATAAAAAGTAGGAATTGAAAACAAAGAAAGGAACAAATTCTAAACTATGAAAGCTCCATACCATATCCATGAGAAGAATATGTTTTATTTGAGAAATAAGAATAAAGGTTAAATTTTAGGGGTACCAAAATGGGTTAGGCTCGATGAGCAGATCCATCAACCCGTTAGAAAAAGGTGGGCCGACTCAGGATATTGAACCCGTTAGCCCATATCAACCGACCCATTTGGCCTGGCATCCCATTGGGCCGTAGACGGGTTGGTCGCAGGTTGACCCGTAACTTATTTACTCTTATTGTCGCGGTACACATGTCACACAATAAGGAGAGGACACATGTCATATTTCATGAGTGGTTGTGACGTGGTTAGTTTGTAGTGTGATGAGGGAAAATGGACAACCCAAATGATTATAATTTACAAAGTTGGCCATTGAAAATCCATTGGAGTAGGTATGAGGGTTGAGATTGTAGTGTGAAAAGATATGCAAGATCTATGGTTGGCTTGTTAAATGCCTAACAATGACGTTATAATGGCTTTTAAATGAAATTAGTAGTTATGGGCAAACTATGAGTCAAATGAAGAAAAAATAACATATGGAAGGTGTTGATTAAGATTCTCCTTTTTAATGAATGGAAAGACAGACCGATGAGGAAGGAAACAAAAACTAAGATATGGGGAATTTGTAATCAATAGATATATTTGGTTTAAGATAGCAAGCCATGGTTCTTCTAAAATAGAAGTGTGTAGGTCCATGCTACTTAATGTAGCTAATCAGATGTCACAATTTTCCTAAAAAAATAAGGGATGACCTAGCCCATTTAGGGACAAGACATGTTGCATTTTATGTCCTGTGTTATGTTGACAAGCTAGATCATCCCAACCCATTTTCCACGGGTCAAAAATGGGTTGGGCCATGGCGGTCGAACTGATTAATTTTTCCACCCCTAGATTATATATGGTTTTAATTCCTAAATTTAGACACGAAATTGGAATTCGTTCTTGTCCCAAACTTTGATATATTTTGGTTATCAAACTTTAAAAATGAATAAATATAGTTTTATTAACTCAATGACATTAATTTCTTTTGAGTTAAATGACGTTTTAGAATAACATTTGTGTCGATAAATGTCAAATGGTGTAAACAACTCAAACGCTATATTGAAACACCATTCAACATGTAAAAAACTTTGTACTTCATCCTTTAACACTAACTAAAGTGATAGAGAATGGAGTACAAATGAAAAAAAATAAAAGAGATGAAGAGAGAAAAGATGAAAAAAAGTCCAAAACCCCCACAAGAGTAGGTAAAGATCAATATGAGATGTGAGAGTTTGACATTCCTTCTACGAGATCATTTAAAACTATAATATTTTGTCAAAAAAAATAAAAAAATTAAAATTAATGAATATAATTATTTTAACTCAGTAACATTACTTTATTTTGTGTGTTTTATTAAATGTTGTTTCAATATCTAAATTGAAACACCATTTAATACGATTTTTTTAAGGCAGTTGAATTAAAATGTTATATTTATTGACTTTTTAAATTTATGGACTAAATTGTTTTAAAATTTGAAATAAAAGTAAAATATAAATTCAGGCGAAAAGTTTAAAAAGACTAAAATTATATTTAGTAGAAAACTTACCCTAAATTCCTTCTTCAGGTCGTTTGTTACGACAAGTACACGGAAGTGAAGTAATATTTGTATGGTTTATAGTGCACAAAAGACAAGAGCTAATAAGAAGAATAAATTAATCTTAATTACCTAAACTTTGCTACTTCGATGGTACATACCGATTTCCATTAAATTGTCTTTTCATGAATAGTTATTTGTTGTAATTCTCTTAATTTATTTTAATTCGTTTGGCCGAAAATGGGAACATTGGCCTAATTTGTTTTCACTTGGTAAATAACTCACCTTAAAATCCTTGATCTAATAAACTGAAGTTAATAAATAATTAATTTTATTAGGCTAATTTTTTGTTTTTCACTTCTTAATACAATTACGTTCCATTTATATTTTCAGTATCTTTTACATACTTAAATTAATATTTCTACATGCATAAAACTGGTCTTTCATAAACTACTCAATTTTGCATTTAAAAATATATATAGAGAAATTTTCAAATTAAAAGAAAACCAACAAAACCATTTTAGTAATTAATATTATTTATTTTTTAATATACCAGAAAAAAAGGATGTTATATTTGTTCTATATTTTATGAAGTTGGTAATAAGAATGCATAGTTGTGTTTTAATAATGAATCATTATTAAATGTCACATGTGATGAATTGAAGCTGGGAGTGAAAAGTCACACGTGGAAACCCTATATATTTTTTTGGATTTGTGTTTTTCTTCGGAGACATCATATATAAAGTTTATTAGAATTTTTTAGTGTTTGAATAAAAATACTTCAAAGCAAGTTAAGACTTATGTGATTCTTCTTTTATTTTTGTGTGTGCTTTTTCTTGAATATGATATACTTTCAAGACAAATATCTTAAGTTGATGAGAATGAAATCTCAGGTAAAATAACTAAAGATTATTTTCTGTTCATTTGATTAAAGCATAGTTTTTTTTTTTATTGATTATTTTAGATAGAGCCGTCAAAGTGGATTAGAATCCGTGGGTTAACCCAGTCCACCACGGGTTCGGGACAGATTGGGTTTAAATTTTTTTACAAATCAGCACGAGTCAATTTTTGATCCGGTCCACCAAGAATCTAATTCATCCGGGTTGAACTCGTGGTAGGTCAGGTTGGCCCACTAACCCGCATGGTGACACACATTATGTTAGACTTTGCACTATTGGACTATTTTTTTAACCAAACACATTGGTGGGTTGACAAATGAAAACCTAACTTCAACTAATAAAAGTATAATTATTGAAAAAAAGTATAATTAGTTCATTGAAAAAAGTATTGCATTCAATAAAAGATTAGATAAGTCACAAGAATGCTTTTTTTAACTTGCTAATAAATGAATCAGGTTGGATTGATCCACTAAGTGACTAACTCGTGGTGAACTGGGTTGGATCGGGCTGGACAACCCATTTTTTTACCGTTCTAATTTTAGACATCAAAGGTTAAGTACGAATAGTTACATATTTGTATCAATTAAACAAAAAAATATTAATTTTAAATTCAATTTTAGGTTAACAGTTAGTTTATGTTTAATTGTATGAAATTTTTGAATCATTACATTAACATTCTTCCTCCAGAGTCAAGTATGACTATTTTGGAGGCAGAAAATCAATGAAAATTTATGCTTCATTATTTGTTATATTAAATACAATATATATATATATATATATATATATATATATATATATATCCTAATTTTTGGGGGATTATATTGGATAAATTTTGACGAGGAATCAATTATTAAACATGTTGAATATTATTTTATTCAGGGAATCATGGACTTATGTAATGTGTATATCATTGAGTTCGTGTTTTTAATTAAATTACATTAATCTACTTGTTTAATACATGTTTGTTAAAACTCATTTATTTAGTTGTGATTCGTTAAAATACTTCCTACCTATTATACTATATTTATTACATGTATAGCATATATTGGTATATTAATATTAATACCATGGAGAGGTCGCATGTACCGAATTTCTTGGCTACAGTATTTTTAATTATACAATATAATTTATGTTATAATACATATATAACATGTAAAATTATACATGCTATATGTTATTATATATTATAACTAATAATTAATATATATAATACTACATACAAAATATATTAGTTAAGTTTAAATATGACATTGGTAGCTGCAAATTTTAGTTTTTCATTTTCCAGGCAAAACATACTTTAAACTGATTAAGGACACAATTTTACATTTTCAAGATCAAAATCCCATTTAGTTTATAATGTATTATAAATTGATAATTGAAAATAAAAAGTATTTTTATATTTGTAATTATAATATTTATAAAAAAGCGAAGTAAAAATCGTGTCCATAATGCAGTTGAAGTAGTAGAGGAAGCACACAAGTTGCGCTCACTGACACACATTCTCTGCTGCTGCCGCCACCACCACCGTTGCTCTCACTTTGTTTGCCTTGTGGTTATGGCAGCCACTCTAACCCCAATCCAAACCCTCAAGTTCCCTTCTCTTCAACCTAAACCTCTATTCTCTCTCAAACTACCTTCCTTCTTCACACCTCACACTTTCACCGCCCACAATCTCACAGTCTCCGCCGCCACCTCCTCTAACACAACCGTCTCCGCCAGCACCCCTCCCTCTCCGCCCTCTCCCGCTCGCTCAAAGCATGTCTTCCTATTCCGTTTCCTTTTATTCACTTTCCTACTTCGGTTAGCTAGTTTTCCGATTCGTTGCTAATTGATGATTTCTGTTTGCAATGCAGGGTTCGGCGGCACACGATTTCGGTGTTCGTCGGCGATGAGAGCGGAATGATAAATAGGATTGCCGGCGTTTTCGCGCGGAGAGGATACAACATCGAATCGCTCGCCGTTGGCCTCAATGAGGACAAGGCTCTGTTCACCATTGTCGTGTCAGGGACCGATAAGGTGCTGCGCCAAGTCATGGAGCAGCTTCAGAAGCTCGTCAACGTTTTGAAGGTTCGCTTCTGTTCGTAGCATAACGCGGGAGTTTTGTAATTAGCATTTTATTGTGATGCTGTTTTGGAAAAAAGTGTTTGGTGATGAAGGTTTTGAGACAATGAATGTGAAGGAAGCGTCCATACTGATTCTGTTTGCGTTGTTTGCTTGCCAGGTAGAGGATCTTTCAAGGGAACCGCAGGTCGAACGTGAATTGATGCTCATAAAAGTGCATGCGGATCCGAAGCACCATGCGGAGGTAACTGCTTAGTGGTTTGTGGTTGTTGTATGTTCTTGCATCTGTTACGTGTTTGTGTTTTTGTTTTTTGTTTGCTTCTATTTATTTATTCTTTTGATGGGATATTCTCAGTTGAAGTGGTTGGTGGACATTTTCAGAGCTAAGATTGTTGATATCTCGGAACATTCGGTGACAATTGAGGTTAGTGCTGGGCACCTTTTAATATGTTTCAATTTACATGTTACTGCACGCTGTATTTATACGCATCTTGTAAAACTAATAGTAATCGAAGACAAGGGTATGCGGACCGAGCATTTCTTGTTATTCCGCTGACCTTAGTTACTTGAGAATATTTGTTAATGCCTTCATGAAGGTTATTTTTTGGGCTATTTGTCTCCTTATAACAACACATTCAATTTATGTTTTTTTTAGAGAAATTTTTTAGAGTACCTTGTGTACGTGTTACAACTTAAATCCCGTAGGCATAATTTTTTCCAATTCCAAAGTGCTCAAAGCTTAACCATTGCTATGAATAAAATATTTTAAAATGTCAATTGGTTCAACAGTGCTGTTTGTGCCTCAATGAAGGATCATTTGACAAAAATTGAAGCTACATAAGTTATTGTGGCCATCATCAAAGTTCTGGTATCTTGCTGCTGGACCTTTGTTTTTGCAGTAGGCATTGTTAATTGGCCGTGGCTTCATAATCAATTGGATTGTACTTGTAAAGTGGGGAAAAAGTATCACTGCTGTTTCATTTAGATAGTTGTTTATTATTGGAGGTACGTTGTATTCTACTAGTATGGTACAGATATACAGTGTCTTGTAAACAGCTCGTGTGGGGAATATGTTACATCTATTCATATACTCTTCCTTTCAATGCATTTAGAGTGGTAAAGTTAGGATACTATGGTTTTAGTATTGCTGTATGTGGTTTACTTGTTGGACTGGCCACTTTTAGTTATTTTGTTTTTCATTTCCTGTCTTTCATTTTTACACAAATAGGATTTTGATTATCTTTAAACAATATCGGGAATAAATAGTGCACTGATAAGCTGGGTATATGTTTTAAACCTTATTTTACTAAATGTTTGTCTCATATTTTCTTTTCCATTTAACTGTTATTTAGTCACAACCACTGCCATTATTACCTGCAATTTATCATTAGCTACTATTGGACATAAAATCAGATCATAGTTTTAGATGACTTGTTCTGCTGATTACAGGTCACTGGAGATCCAGGGAAGATGGCCGCTGTTCAAAGAAATTTTAGCAAGTTTGGAATTAAAGAAATAGCTAGAACTGGAAAGGTGGATACTTCAATTGAGTACTTAAGAAATTTTCATAACTTTTGTATGTTGTCTACTTTGTTGAGCATTATATTGTAAGGCTGAGCAAAATTTACTAATTCATTATTATTGGATGATGTAACTATTCTTAGATTGCATTAAGAAGGGAAAAGATGGGTGCATCTGCTCCATTTTGGCGGTATTCAGCTGCATCTTATCCAGATCTTGAAAGAAAAACACCTGTTAATGCCCTTGTGGGAGCAAAAAATGTGAATTCTGTTGCCAAAAATGATACGCCTGTGGGGGTATGATATTTACTCTTTAACTCTTCCGTTTCCTTTTAAACCTATGTTTGAATTCTTCAACTTGAAAATTGAACTTGAAATTAAATAATTGAAGTGTTAAATTTAGAAATCATGAAGAAACTTAGTTTGCTGAAGTAAAATTACACTAGAGAAATTTTGGAAAATGGTTTCAAGGTTTATGCGTATCTCAAACACTATTAACAAGGCAACTAATGGTCTTTACAATCAAACACCTTTTGTCTGTTGGGCTTTGGAATATATATTAATCTTTTGCTACAAAGCTTTTGGGAAACACATGGGCTGAAGTTTCATGATGGTTTTGTACTTTGTGCAATTCTTTTGAGCATCTGACTGGAGTATAACTGCTCACCTTTTGAGAATCTTTTTTCCCATTTATTTTTAAAGTTTTGTATTTTACGCTGTTGTACTTTTTTTTTTCTTTTTCATTTTTTTAAGAGGTTTGTAGGTCTATAGAATTGAATTTTTATTGTTGATGGTGACTTTGTTCATTTACCCGTATACTTTTCTTTTATGTATTCCATCTTCCTTCAACACCATAATTCAGAGCAATTGTTTGGTTCAAGTCACTTGCTAGGTCGTGGTAGAAATTGAATGATATATTCTAGCTCATGCCTGAATGTGGTAATATATTCTTTTGGATTTACATTGTTTTGGCTCTTTGTTTAACACAATTTTTAAATTCATAGAATTTGAATGATGGGCTAAAAAAGAACAAATCAGTGACTATTGCAAAAGAATAAATTAGCATAAATGCACTCCATTACTGCATGTTCAATATACCCCCGCCCCCTTCCGTGCTTGGCTTTATTTGCTAGATAGCAAAACGAGATCTAGTTTCTGACCATTCATTTTGACATGTTTGCTTGTGTGAAGGGGGACGTTTATCCTATAGAACCTTCAGAGAGTTTTACAGTCAATCAAGTACTTGATGCTCACTGGGGTGTTCTCAATGATGAAGATGTAAGATGGTTTGTAGTTGCTTATTGTCATTAAATGCATCACTTTTCTAGTTTTCTTTTAATTCATAGTTATCTTCCGTTACAGTTTGTTGTTAGTGATTTTTTTTTTGGTTTCCCCTATGGAGTTTGATTTGAATAGTGAGGTAGTTTCTATGACTTTTTGGGTACACATCTGAATATATTTGTTAGAGAGTACATGTAAGTATCCAAAAATGTCATAAGGTTATCCTCTAGGAATAGTTTCCCAGTTTCCTTGTCATCTTATAGGATTAGTGACCTTATTTGTTTATTTTATCAATACATTGTAAATATAATATATCACTTAACACCTAATAGTTTTTTATACCTTTTTTCTTTCGTCCTACCTTGATACCTAAAGTCCAAATATTCCAACATGATATCGGAGAGCTATATTTTAATTAGGAGTTCTATTTTAGTTTCGTGATTTTTCATCAAATTAATCAGCAATCCTCAATGTCAACCTTCCAGCATCTTCTAACATTTTTGTTCCCTCATTCTGTATTGTTCTTTCTAGTAAACAGATTTTTGCTCTCTAAAATGAGGTTTAGTGTCCACTTTTTCTCATCTTATCATTATATGTTTCCTTAAGTAGGGTTATTATGCCAGTTTTATAAACATATTAATACATCGAAACACACTCAGCTAATATCGGTTTGGGAGGGTGGAAAACTTCTGTTTTCACTTTATTTCTTATTTTGAACAGTTTGCATAGGAAATAGTGAAAACAGATCAATAAAAACTTGTTTTGTTATTTCTTTTACAAACCAAAATGTGAAGACAAGGTGGGATTTTTGTAATTAAAAGTTAAACAAAATGTTTTGTCAAACCAAAAAATATCATACTTTTTCATTCTCCTTAATCACTCTTCCTCCCTTAATACGTCAAAACCCAGAATTCCAACAATCTTAGTTGAGCCGTATAGTTTTATTTTTACCTTGACAAAAGCCCTATACAATGGGTTGCGCTAGTTTCATTACCATTGTGTTAGTCTTAACTGACATCTGATGTGCTTCTGATCAATTTAGATAGAAGTGCTCGTGGACATATTATGTTTTTTCTCTTATGAAGTTAGTCTTTCAATTAACCATATTTTAAGGGTTTTTTCTTTTGGGTGGGAAGTGGCCCAAATTTGGAGAGTCTCTCAACTGGGGTGTGGTATTTCACTTGCTTGTGTGATTTCGTATTTCAGAAATCAAGATAAAATGTTTATTGAGTCTTAATTCTAACCATGAGGTCTCTACAAAAAACGTTTAGTTCAAAAGTGCTTCCTAATTTTGTCACCTTTGAAATCTTAGCTCTAACTAGAAAATTTTCATGCTTGTGAGGAGCCAAATGTAGTATAAGTTTGTTACAGTAAGCATGCGATTTTCATCAATTTCTGAATCACAATGATCGGGACTCTGTCTTACTGTTGGGATATTGCCTTCAGGTTAGTGGAATTCGGTCACACACTTTATCCATGCTTGTGAATGATTCTCCTGGGGTTCTAAACATTGTTACAGGAGTTTTTGCTAGAAGGGGCTATAACATTCAGGTTTATTTCTTCAATATTTCTTTATTACGAACACACAAATCAAATGCTTCTGGTTTCTCGATTTTCTCATCTGCTTTGTTATCTTCAGAGTTTAGCTGTAGGACATGCAGAAGTTCAAGGACTTTCTCGACTTACAACTGTGGTTCCTGGGACAGATGAGACAATCAGCAAGCTGGTTCAGCAACTCTATAAGCTAGTAGAGCTGCATGAGGTTCAGAATCTCTATGAAAAACGAATGCATCATATCCAATAAACAAATTATTTGCTTTGAGTGATACGTTTTTAGTTCATACTGTTTGCAGTGTCTTGTGGCAGTTTGAGTGCTTGTTTAAGTTTATTTTTTATTTATTCACATACTTTTGCCATTTTCTTAAGGTTTGAAAACAACATTTCCCAAACATCTAAGTGCTTGTTTAAGTTTTTTATTTTTTGTTTCTTGTAATTTGTGGTGAAACTTTGGAAGAGAAGGAGGAACTTACTAATCCTTGATAAGCCTGAAACTGTACGTCCATGGTATAATCCTATTATATTGTAAAATCGGTAGTTACTTCAGAGTGAACAAAATTGCAACTAAGGTAAGGATATCGGTATATTGGGATAAGGAATTTAGTGAAGTTGTTAGAATATTTCTTTAAACTACAGACTTCAACATCGAGTAGGTAATCTTTCAAACCATTGATCATAGAGATTTTCGCCCTTGTTTTTGCCCACGGACATAAGCCTGTAGTTAACTGTAGTTTAAACCACATAAAATTTCTCTCTTTTTTTGGTGCCCCTGGCTACCACAGGAAATTTGTGTTGAAAACCTTTGTTCGGAGTTAAATATAGGTTAAATTTAGTGAATCTTGTGTTTCTTAATGAAGTGAATAATGAAGAGTATCCAAGAACTCGAGTAGCCTGTATTAGTCTCTTTTAGAAACCTTTCTAATTTCTCGGTGCCTGACATTCCTTTTTACTCTGGAATTTGAATTTGAAAGACTTTCTATACTTGATGCTGCATAAATTCTTATCGGTCAATCTTTGTTTCTTCTAGCTTGATAGAATGGATAAAAATTTGAGCATTTTATTATTTTCATTATTGAGTTAGACTGATATTTTCTTCAGGTTCGTGATATCACCCACTTGCCATTTGCTGAGCGAGAATTAATGCTAATAAAGATTGCTGTAAATGCTGCTGCACGGCGTGATGTCCTCGATATTGCCAGCATATTCCGGGCCAGAGCTGTTGATGTATCTGATCACACAATAACTTTGGAGGTGAATTTTGTGTAACTTTCCAGCGAAGTGATATAGCATCTTATTTAACATCAACTTATATCGATACTGACAAACTTGGTGAATGTTGGATGCCACTTCTGTAGAAAGAATGTTGAATTTGGTGACTATAGTGTAACTAAAAATCACTAAAACCTATTTACTTTAGCTGAATGTTACTGTGCTACAAGGTCATAGGATCATGTATTCTTTCCAGTTTAATATCTGTTGGATCTAGCATCCAGATTTGTTCCAGCAGCAAATAGAGTCACCACCAATTAGGCAGGGTACGGGAGATCCAACTGGTCCTCAGTTTGTCGTGTAGCTTTTTCTGGTTCATGAAAATAGATGATATTAAGCTATTGATCTAGCATCCAAATTTACAAGAGTCCTTTTATCCCTGCTGTCTGCAGCTTTCCACATCCGTTTTCTTTCTTTCTTGAATTATTAACTATCAGAAATAGCATTGTTTCCGTCTTAAACGTTATATTTGTAAAGAAAAAAATAGCGTTGTACCCTAACCTTTTTAACTTTATTTTTCTTTTGGATTAATATTTAGTGACAAAAGGGGGGGGGGGGGGGGGTTGTTGTTTTTTTTTTTTTTTAAAAAAAAAAAAGTAATAAATAAAAATATGTTAAAAATAAAAAAAAAATGGTTTGATAATTGTTGTT
>Ga0099822_1009593_pt1 | contig 12163 bp, 7 predicted proteins | sample CowpeawhiteBW_FD_76839 | JGI IMG/M metagenome (GOLD analysis project Ga0099822, IMG submission 76839) | Root nodule microbial communities of legume samples collected from California USA - Cow pea white BW | ecosystem: Host-associated > Plants > Roots > Nodule | place: USA: California | collected... | reverse complement strand
TTTAAGAAAAAAAATATTTTTTTTATCACATTTAAAGTCTTAACATATAAAACCTTAAATTTAATGACATATAAAAAATTATAAAACAAAAAAAAAATAAATTAACACCACACACTGGTCGTTTTTGTTAAAGTTTTTTTTTTTTTTTTTTTTTTTTAACTTTCCCTCAAAATGTTGCCTTTTTTTCCAACTTCCAAATCAAAATATAGTTCAGATACTTATTTGTTTATAATTGTATTATTTATTTTCTTCCACCGACAAAAAAAAATACTGATACTTTGACACGCAACAATTTCTGCAGTTCAACAAGATTCATTTAGTTTTATCAGCCTATAATAATTAAATAATATTCTAAAATATATTTATTTGTGTAAATATTTATATATTAATAATATGTAAATGATCAAGATAGAATGATTATGTTATGATATTTTTTAATGTCATATATTTACATTATATATGGGTTAATCAAATAAGACATCACATTATTAATATTATTCTACTAATTATCATGTATAGGATAAACTGTTATTTCTTGATATTATTATATATCATCTTTTATATTATTTGTTTTTATCAAAAAAATCAGATGGCTCGAAAATCCTATAAACATACATAGTATTTCATAAAGAAAAATATATACAATTCTCATATACCGCGTTTTCCTTTTCACTCAAAAAATTCAAACTTTTTTAGTAACTTGAATGTCAGATAATCTTTTGGTTGATATTTTCATAAGTTCTCACCCTTAAGTACATTTATAAGAAATTGTCAAGATCATCAAAATTTTATCACTTGTCCACATACTCATTCCAAATGCCAGATGAAAACACTCATAAATCAAGATTAAAAATATTTTATAACAATACTTTTTTTAATCTACCACGTAGCTTTATATAACCAAATCATAATAGACATACTAAATTAAAAAATGTGTAATATTTCATATATATAAGTTGAGAAGTCAAATAAAAATAGTGAAGTAAAGCCAAAAACAAAAGATATATGTATTTTTAGTTTTTAGTCAAAGATAGTAATAAGATATTTTAATCATAAATCAAATTCAATTTAATTATAATGCACTTTACCATGTAAATAGTTTTGCAATATTGTATAATTATAAATGATATTTATGTTAAGTTTTAAGAAAAAAAATTACCTCTTTAAAAGTTAAGGATATGTAAATAGTTTTTGTACTTGTCAAATATATATAGAGAGTTTAAATTAAAATTATTCAATCTACGTATGATATATTATGATAATGCAGATGTATATTTATAAACATAGACACCCATTACAATACGTCTTTTTTTTTTATTCAAGTATAGCAGGTGTTATAAAAAAGAATGAAACAAAATTAAGATTTCTTATTTTGAATGGACATAAAATCTACTGCAGAAACTCAAACAAATCAAATATCACACACACACACACACACACATATATATATATATATATATATATAAAAGAAAACATTTCCACAAATTTATTTGAAAGGAAAACCTTTTTTTATCAATATGTTAAGAAAAAGAAAAATTAACTACCGTGTTTTAAGAGATTAAGGGAATAAGCTCTTCCAAATAGATATATGTTAGAAAAAAACTCACTTAAAGAAACTTTACATATTAATGAATAAGTTAATTTGTATAAGTCGTCAACTGAAATTTATTTTAATTTTTAAATAAATAAATTTTTTGTTTATGAAACAATCTGTTTATTTATTTTTGTTGTCCAAATACATGTCCCGAACTGCCATTGCCATATCTTCTTTTATTTATTTGTCTATACTGTTCTTTTTGACACTTTGACACCCTTAAAAAAAGGGTATAAATGGACTTTAGCCCATTAGACGTATAGCCCAAAAAAATCATGGACTCCGGAGGGTAACACGATAAGATTAAGGCTTTTGCTTTCTAAACCACAATCATTACTACGTGCATACCATACTGACAGAGAAGTTGCTCATTGCATTACCTTATCCTGTTGTCGTTGCACCATCATCACTGCAGTGGGAAAGGAAGAGGAAAAAGTTACAGAAGAAGAAAAAGAGAGAAAAACGCATTGCTAAATAAAAAAAGTTCTGAAAATATCATTTTTAAAAACTCATTCTGAAAAATATTATATATATTCCTATTCCTCAAAAAATTGATCCCAGCTTCATGTGTTCCAGAAATTCCGGTCCTAAAAGTCTATTCTAAAGTGTTAGATTTATGTATATATATTTTCATATGGGTTTCATATGGGTTATATACAAGATATTTGACACCACTTTAACCTTTCAATCTTAAGTTTAATATCATTTTAACCCTACAACTTTAAGTTAATGATGTTATGGATTTTTATTTTTATGTAGTGTTTAACTTTTAACTCACATTTGGATTATTTTTAACAACAAAAAGTCATGTTGCATAAATTTTATATTTTTTTTCTTCAAAAAACTAATAGAACAAATAATATAAGAGTCACCTTTACGAAGGATAAAATATCAATATGAAAATTAGAGATGTCCCAAGGAATTACAAGGGTGCAGGAAGAACAAGACTAAATTCTAATCATCTTCCAGTTTGGATTTTGTTTTAAGGGTAACTTTTACCTTACAGAGCAGCATAGAACTTCGTCTGAAACAAACTGTAGAGTCAGAAACAATTTTCTGCTTAAGCAAATCCTCATTTTCTTCAAGCAATTGTTAGGAAAATTCTAGGTTTTATGATTCCAGATTTTAACTAAAGAACAAATTGCTACAATAACTCACATGCAAAACAACACATAGCATTTCTAAGAAAATCCAGGTAACAATTAGTATTGAACAATTCCTGATGTTCCAACTGGATTCAACGTAAATACAGATGAACAAATCTACCACCTTAGAATTGCACATCCTTTACAAACCACTATACAATCAATAGCAACAAGAGTTAGAAACATACAACAGAAATCAATCTGTTTCTAAGATAAGAGAAGAAAAAAAATTACCTACGTCATGCATATATTTATATATATAGAGGGGAAATTTTGACATGGCCATACCAAACTACCTAAAAAGTAATCCAAGCTCACAAAATATGCCTCACACTGGCTGTCCAGCTAAAAGATTTTCTACTGGTGGGTTGTGGGGTAAAGTTAAGTCCAAACATCTCCTTAAAAGCTTGTTCTGGCTCCACTAATCCAACCAACTTTGCAACAATTGATGCACTGTCTCTAATGTGGTCCATGTCTTTTGTGTCAGTCCACAATCTATGGGCCAACTGCAAACTCCTATTCTTTGAACTCAAACGGAGCCCCCATTTCAAGTACAGGTTCTGTCTGTCATCTTTAGACAGTCTCTTGTGCATTTGCTTGCTCAACATTTGCCTCTCTTTTCTAAGATATCTCATGCTGTTTCAGAGTCAAAGAAACCATGGTAAGTTCTATAATTATTGTAATTTTCAATCAAAGGACATAAATAAAAACACAAAAGTTTAATTGTGTTTGTTACCTTGACTCAGGTTTCAGGATTCTTCCATCTTCCACTGTCTGGTTGCCTTGGGAAAAAGCTTGCTTAAGGTATGATAGTCTTCTGAGCTCTACCTCCATGTAGAAAGAATCTGTTTGGTCCCCTTTGAATAGAAGGAAAAAGTATGTCCTGTGAACCAATGAAACATTACAAGCACCCCAGAATTCAATGATCTCTCTTTGGAGCCTCTTGAATTTTGAAGGCCAATCTGAAACACTTTCTCTATCTTGCATTGGGTCCAAGCCAACATCTTTGACATCCTGTGCAGACATCATGGGATCCAATCCTGTCTCCGGAACCTGTCATGCAAAGCAATCATTGATTGGTTCAATTCTCAATGTAACCATGTTTCTATACTGTGAATGGGATAAAAAGAGTAACAACAGAGCAATGGTCAAAATAATTATCAATTGGCTTGGACCTGTTAACTGATATTTGGCCATCATGAAACATAAAACGTATTATAGAAGCTACCTCATGGTCAGCAAGTAAATTCAACCTCTTCAGATTCTCTGTTTCCTTTCCTTCTGGAGGCAAGGGAGAATTATACTTGCTTTCCTTGTTCGTGGACGATTTCACATTCTGAACAATATCAGCAGCAGAATTTTGCTCAAAATTCCCATGGCCATTCCATGAAAGCCCCTCTGGTCTAGCATTATAATTTAATGCATAAATGTTCTTTGGGAAGCCGTTGGGTCTTCCAGGAAAGTGTTTTTCGTTCCCTATTGGAGGTGTGTTCTGAACATCGTCTTCATCTTCAAACCAATCTGATGAAAAATTCCTCATGAGACTTGCTTTACAACTTCTACTGCGGCTCAGCTTCACGGCTCTAGAAGTACCGCTTCTACTGTTTCCTGTCATGCACACAGAAATTTCTTTTGGAGAGGAAAGAACAAAATCTTGGGGCAAATGGTTCACTCTCTTGTCTTCCTTTGACCCAGATGAACTCAGAGCTACTTTTTCCCTGTCTCTATTATTATTATTACTATCAGCTACAATCAATCCTGAGATTGACGTGCTTTCTCTAGGAGACGATGCATTGGAATTAGTGTATGCATTTGATCTTGAATCTTCAGGGTTTGATTGCTTATGCGTGTTTGCACTTAGATCTTCTAACTCAATGCACCTAACTTCCTTACAATTGTCCTCTTCATGCTGATCCAAATCATTGGGTACAGAATCGTTCCTTGTGACAGGAGGACCTGGGGAAGAACTTCTCACCAGAAGATTCTTTTCAAGGTCTGGCAGTTGAAATAAGTTGTCATCAGAACTAAAACTATGTCCATCTGAATATTGAGATGCATCAAAAGACCTGACACTCTCTTCGCCGTCAAGACTTAGAACATTTGGCTCCTCTCTGTGATTTTCAATGTTCCATGAATTTCTCACATGTAAATTTTGGTATTGAGTATCCAAACTTTCCTGGGGATTTGACAGGAAAAATTGTTAGATTTAGAAAAGGTATATGAGTCGCTACTTTCACTGCTTTAGGGAGGGCATATATACTCACCACTTGGAGCATATCTATTGTTGACACAACATCTCCATCATGCACTCTCATCATCTCGTTAATTCGAGATTCTGCAAGGTCCCGTTGCAGGGTCAGCTCTTTAACCTCTTTCTTTAACTGCATGGACAGTAACAACATTCATATTAACACAGTTCTGTTACAAACTACAACCAACAAGAGAAACATGCTCAGTGTTAGGAACTTCCAACAACCTCATTACTTAGGGTTATATATCGAATGCATATTTGTTGAAGTTGTCACCTCAATTTGAGATTAAATAAAAAAAGAACAAAACTTGGTTGGAAAGTAGGTGTTTCAAGGAAGGGTATTGAGATGCTTTTTCGTGTTTTATTTCTATAAAGCATGAAATGGTTTATCATTTGCTACTGGAAAGAGGTAAGAATAATATAGGTTTTAATCATGCGAAGTTTTAGCATAAGAAAAAACATTTAAGGAAACAATATAGGTGGAAAGCCTCGTAACAGAAAAGGACAGTATGATGATAAGTATTGGAGTATATAACCAAGGAGAAGAAACAATACTGAAGGTCATTATTAGATGTTGACAGAAAAACATTGCAGAATCGGTAAAGAAAACAATTGAATCAACAATCAAGTGACGATGACCTCCAAAAAAAAATAACAATCAAGTGACAATATATATTATCCTACAAATAATACATGTCAGAAACCAATCCCTAAATTTAAGGAGAATGAATCATGGTATCTAATGAGAGGATTACAGTCAACTATTCCATTTTTATTTCATTCATGTTGTTTCTGAGATTTCTAGTTAATTCTGAGAACATCCTATTCAATAGTACCTTTCTGTATTATCTATTCTTGCTCAATGAAATAATACACGGGTGAAATCATCTCTCCATACTCTGCTCATAGTACAAGGATATTATATGTAACTTCATGGCCGATATATTTCATTATTTTATATGTCTGGAATTTTAGCCTTTTTTTCCCAGATCTGTTGTTAGATACATACTACAAAGAAACCTATGATAACCATAAAAGAGAATGAATTGAATTAGTACAAAATCTTTATTATTACCATCTCAATTTGACGGTCTTTTTCTCTCAAGATTGCAGCAGCATCAGATGTAACGTGGGGTGGCCCTGAGTTTCTTAATTCATCTTCCAGCCTAGCCAACTCTTTCTGTAATTGCTTGACTAGTGCTTTATCAGACACCACTACGTTGACTTGTGCATTAGTTGTCACTTCTTTTGCACAGCTTGCAAATAAGAGGGTGTTTCTGGTTTGTTCAACATGGCTCCGTGCAGGGCTCATGGTGCAGATGATAGCAGTTCTCGCATTGCCTCCTAACGAGGACTGCAATATGCGGGTTAGCTTTGAATCTCTGAAAGGAAAATGTCCGTTCCTTCCCTTGCTGCAACCAAAACAAAACTATATAAACTATTCCTAATATGCCAAATATTGATTATACTAAATTATGGAGCAAGCTTCTAAAGAAGAAAACACTGGCCTTGAAACCACCATCTTCATAAGCTAACCTGAGTTTGCGGATAACAGTTCCTAGAGTTAATAAGCTACGATTTATGTGGCAACCCTCTTTCAATCTCGTGCCAGCTGAATTGGTTTGGGATGCTCTTTCACTTCCAGCTAGATCAACAAAATTCTGCACCCAGAAAAAGAAAAGAGGAATTATTTGAATTCCTATAGATGTTCTTCAAGACAATAAGCTTATCCTTGAAAATATTTTCCTACAAACTGAGGGATTCAATCATACCACTGAAGCGGAAAGAGAGCTAGACTTGTCATTTCCAAGGAACTCACATGAAGAACTTTCAATTGTCTGAGGAAGCACATTGTATAGGAAATGTGAGAGAAGAAATATCATAAAAGTTTCACAAAATTAGTAGCCCTTTAACAAAATTAATAACATAAATACCAGTCTTAGAATTTGATGAGATCTGGAGCTGGCTTCATTCAGTGCTGTCTCCCCTATCTGCCTTTGAGCTGAAAAAATGCAATCAATTGAAAGATAAGTAAAGAATCTTAAAGAGGGAAAATAAAAAAAAAAATGAAATATATTCTTTCAGTCTAGGTTACTCTGTTGAAGCAAGAATCATTCAAACCCTCCTTACCTTCACTGAAAGAAATAAGTTCTGTAAAATGTTCCCAATCTCTTATAGTTTCCTCTGTCAGTTTCTCAACAACTGTCCCTCTCTGTTAAATTGCAAAACTGTGAGTAAAATGCAGAGATACTAGTTCTGTAGGAAATGAAGATGTTTACCTCTGGATCATCAAGAAGTCTGAGAGGAGTGCAATCTGGACTAAGCAGGTCTCTGACAGATTCATTATAAATCTCAATTGCCGAAAACTTCAAAACGAATTCTCTTTCCGTGTGCTATGAAAAGGTAAAACCAAATGAGAAAATTGTTTTTCAGAGAGCCAAGGTAAATGTTGGCATGTTCATATTTGACCTACCATCTCTATGTACTTAAAAATGTCTGCTACTGTGTATTCAGTTATGCCACTCATGGTGTATGTCTTCCCGCTGCTTGTTTGTCCATATGCAAAAATGCTTGCTGATCAATTAGACACGACGGAGAGAGATCAAAAGAAGATGTTAACACGGAAATTCCGTGGATTCTGATGATGCTGGTGAAGGAGGAAAAGCAGACAAAGGGAAGAAACTCACAGTTGATGCCACCGACAACTGAAAGAGCAACTTCCTTAGCTGCTTTTTCATACACCTGTCTTGTGGAACAATCCGATCGAAACACATTGTCTATAGCCAAAAGGAAAGAATGGAAGATCAGAAGAGGAAAGCAATTAAAGCCAAAACCAGTGGACTAACTTCATATGTAGATATCACCAGATTTGTAACATACACCAGAAAGAATGAGCGCAAAATACATACACAATGATGAAAGTAAGTTCTTACCAAAGGAATACGCTGTTGGGTAGAGTGACCTGTCAGAAGCTGAAAGGTTGCTTCTGTATATGATGGTAGTATCATTGATGCATTCCCAGTCTGAAAGATCATTTCTTGCAAGCTCCTTTTCATTGAGGGGACGAAGACGAACAGAAACAAGAATCCTCTCGTCATGCCCAGTACGCTCGTGAATTGCCTCTTCCCCTCCAAATGAACCCATTGCTCTCACTCACTCACTCTTTCTGTAGAACTAGCCTAAACTCCAATTCCAAGGTTGAGAATGATACCATACCACATGTCATTGAATTCTGAGCATTCCAAAGACCCTTTTGGTGTTCAGTTAATTATCTCTGCTTGTGTTGCATTGTTGAGTTGAGACATAGGACCACTCAAGGTTTCAGCCTCCATTCCTCCAATCATTACCTGCTGCAGGAAACTAATCACAGATTACGGAGCCATTCAACAGAAACAAAAAAGATAAATATTGTTTACAATTTTTATATTATAGTCAGAGATGGAAGTGGGAGGAAATAAATATTAAATAGTAATTGACTAATATCATATGGTCCTATTATTACGAGAACAAACTATACGGTGGTTTCGGTATTCTTGTGGAAAGCTTGGAGTTTTGTGAAATGGTCCCCATCCCAAGAAACAGACTGTCAAATTCTTCGTCACATGGAACATAGGAAAAAGTCTAGAAGTAAGAACTTTGCAAAAGGAAATTTAACCAAAGGTGATAATGACATGCGTAGTCGATTTCTCAAGGAAAATTCATCATCCGACTTTTTGCGCAGTGAATTCAGAGAGAGATGGTTTGAAAATGGAAGGGGAAAAATGAAAGGATGTGAGTGTCTCACAAAAAATCCTCTCTATTTTTCTTTTTTGGCTGTTTTACATTTCTTCTAAATTTAGTCTATGCAAAATCCAAACAAAACCCAAAAGAAAATTCTATAAATAGAACATGAATAATAAAAACAAGAATCTGCAAAATATCATCTTGAAACCAACAACTTTTTGATGTCACCGAACATATCAACTGCGACTGAATCTCACATTTTCAGCTCAGCCGACACTTCGAGCTGATTCTGGTCTTCACCATCACAAACACCGCCTTAAAAAGGAATAATTCAATGACTTTTGGCATTGGTGTGGAGAACACAATGTTGAAGTTGAATCTTCAAAGTCAACCCAAAAGAAAAAAAAAATGAAGTAAAGAAGATGACATAAAAAGAATGTGAATATTCCTTCACCTCACGCAAATGAGTTCTCAAATGGAAGGTGCAAATGCAGGGAACAAGAAATGAGAGCTTAAAAGTTAAAAGTAAAGAGAGAAAGCAGAAATAGCATTTTCTCTCTCTTTCTAAAGGGAGTGTGCATCTGTGGATATTTCAGTGCTGCTGTGACTAGGCTTCTGAAATCGGAGCAGAGGTTATGGTGTCTCCCTCAGAATTTATTTATGTGATGTGATGAATCGCATTATATAACACATTAACACCTGAAATTAGACCGTGATAATCATTAAACCCGAAATTACCAATCTACCCAGAAGTTCTTACTTCGTGAATACTGCTTCAACAAAGTCTCCAGAAGCAGCGGTGAAAATATTACTGAAAAGAAAAGTGGCATTTGAATCATGCAGTGGCATAGCATAGCCCATAATAAGTTGGGTAAAGCACGTGGTGGCTTCACCCCACTTTTCCACATCTTGCAAGTGTTATAATTACTTCCAAGTTTCAAAGGCCTCACTAGTTTCAGCACTTCGGACCTGAACCATAATGCTTTTCAAGATTCTTGCCTCTAACAACCAGATTAATCATGATGACAGGAGAATTTATGTTTTTGTTCCAAATTAATTTACTGGAAATTACGAAAACGAACAACCTTATAAGATTGTTATGGTCTAATTTAATGTAGTAGAGATGAACAAAGTTTGTTTGAGAATTACGTTGTGAGGAGAATTATTCCGAAAGGTGAGGCAATGGAAAAAGGCATAGGGTAGCTTTTGACCAAAAGAAGTGAGGGAAGTTGAACAGGCCATGTGCAGGTTTAGAACTGGAGAGAGAAATTTGATTCACTGCATCACTGGGGACTAGAGAGGCCCATAGTTGGTGTTGATGTGGAACTGTGAATGAATGTTACATAAACAACTATACAATGTACAATACAAAAAACTACTCATTTATTCATTTGGACTTTTGTGTTCTCTCACAATAGCTCTACACGTGCATGTTCCTTCTTTGAGGTACTCTTTTTTTTTTCCCTGTTCGATTCATTAGTAGCCGACACACAATTTTAAACTTACTAAAACAGTTTTTTTAAGCAACTAACACATGCTTCGCGAGAATAGGGAAATTTTATTATATGCATTTAAAGACCAACGTGGTTTCAGTTAACAAGCTTGTCTCGTGATAAACAATGTCTCTGCGTTTTATTTCTTAGACATTCTTTTTGGGAATTGTATTCTCTATATATTTAGAATTCAAACTACTTTTCATCTACACATAAAAATATATATATTTTTTAAATTTATTTATTTTGTTTTATAACATGAGCGAGAGATGACAAATCCAATTAAACCTATCATTCCATCATCGATTTGATGGGGTGAGTATATATGGAGTTTAAAATATCTAGATCTTGAAAAGTTGACTTACTAATTCCTTTGTTTTTATATTATAATTGTAAAATATTAAAATTAAATTATTAAAATATAAGTACCATTATTAAAATAATGTTCTTTGAAAGACATACTTATACAATGGCTAACAAGTAAAAAATATTAGTTAACAAGTAAATCTTACTCTGTTGGATATTTTTTCCAAACTAAAAAAAATAATACTAATTTATTTTGTCACCCATAATCTTGAGTCAACAATATCCTAGTCTTTTATGCTGAAATATTCATCACTACATTATTCCAAAGAACTGGAATTATATAATTTAAAAAGGAGTTGTGTGAGGCACTTTACTTATCAATAAATTATTTAATCATCGTATTAGTTTATTTTGAAAAAAAATAATGCCATTTACCCTATATTATCTCTTTAATCACCAATTTAACGTTGGAATTTGTAATTTACTATTTTTTATTCTTGTTAGTTTTTACTTTTTCTCTATACTATTTTTTACATTTCTTAGTTTATATAAATATATTCTGTTTATTTTATTTTAATAAAACTAATAGAATTTAAAATAAATTAAAAAATATTTAATCACGATTACCTAAATAACAAATTAACCAATGCGCCAAGATGTTACATGTCTCTCTCACTGGTTAGAAGTGTTTTCACCAGTAGTTACCATAAAAGTTTGCTTCTATAAATAAAAGTTCCATTAAGAGTACCAAAATTTATAAGGGTAATGTTTACACTTTTACACAATTACCTAATCATAAATTATTGATAATATAATTATAAAATCATTATTGTAAAAATCAATAAATTTATCATGTATGATAATTTATAATAGGCCAACAATATAAAATAATTTATAAACATAAGGCAAATAATATATATCACTAACAAAGAATAAAAACCATTAAAAATGTGGAAATGTGGACTTTAATCTCACAAAATGTTTCGAGTTGAACTCATAGTATGTATCATGTTAAAAGAATTGAACATTAAATTTAACTCAACCTCACAAATTCGGCCTATAAGGTGAAATTTGCACCTATTATATACTCTAAACTAGTCTTATCATTTGTCGACGTGGGACTTTCAATACATTCATGTCTGAATGTTAGTTTTTTTATTTTTCTAAAAATATATTTTTAAGGCTTGAAACAAGTTTGGAAATATTGAATAGTATCACAAAATTAAGAAAAAACTTGGAAAAAAGTAATTAAAATAAATTACCTGATCAATTGTTATCTCATTCAAATTTATTAAATTTTATAATAATTACTTTATCCGATAGAGTTTATGAGCAATAAGTTAATAAGATAAAAAAAAGAGGGCTTGCATCACATACCTTCATCGTTAAAAAGTAGAGAAAAGAAAGGAAGAGAATTTTAAGGATAGTCAAACATTATAATCATCCCTCCAAATTTGGATAAAAAGGAGCAGAAAAATTCCTTAATGCCACGATAATAATAATATCATTTAATTGATGGCATAGTTAAAAATATTTGTGCTAACTATATATATTAAACTCTAATTACACTTTGCCTTCTGTTCAAATATCGATTAACCAATATAGAAATACCTTTTGCAGAAAATTCGTCACTGTGTTTGATATATATATA
>Ga0099822_1009592_pt1 | contig 12164 bp, 6 predicted proteins | sample CowpeawhiteBW_FD_76839 | JGI IMG/M metagenome (GOLD analysis project Ga0099822, IMG submission 76839) | Root nodule microbial communities of legume samples collected from California USA - Cow pea white BW | ecosystem: Host-associated > Plants > Roots > Nodule | place: USA: California | collected... | reverse complement strand
TTTGAACCGAAATTTACTAATACGTGTTAATACAAAGGTTTATATCTTAATACATATGTTTATGTAACTAAAATTAATTATTAACTAAAAATTAGTAAAATATGTTAACTTATATAATTTTATTTTATGTAACTAAAGTTAAATTGGAAACTAAATATAAAAATATGACTTAAATTTAAATTTTACATTTTGTTTTCTTAAAAATATAATATATTTTCGCAATTTTGTTTCTAAATATAACATATTTAAATATTTATAAGTATATTCTTAATTTTATTATATTTATTTTGTAAATAAATTTAAATTCTCATTAACCTATATAATTCTTTTATAAGCCGTCTTTTAAAAATATAATACTATATTACTTATTTATTGTTACTACATTCATTTATTTTTAGTTAGAATATACTCATATTTATATTTTTCTATAATTACTTTATATGTCATTCTTTGCAACTTAATTAATTATTCACAACATCAACTATTTTTATTAGTAAATTAAATATATGCTAAACCATGTATTAAGCAAAATCATGTAAAAGAATATTATTATTTCCAAATACCAATTTCTTAAAGAAATGTATCATTTTTTTGAAATATTAAAATTAAAATTTAATTATATTAAACTAAGAAAACGAAAAATTTATTTAAAATTCTTGTCTACCAAACTAATGAAATCAATGTTGTGGCAACCTCTATTACTAACTAAGGGAAAACAAACTTAATCATGAATAGTACAATAGTTAACTATTAGTGCAAATAGTTAACTATTTCAAGTACAATTTTTCAAAACTTTAACTAGTCAATAGTACATTTCAGTTTTATTATTAATAGTTCAGTTATTTTTAGTTTGATATAGTTTAGTTAACTATAGTTTAGTATAATCAAGATATAGTGGTAAAGGTCATTTGAGTTGTAATTGTTGTACACCAAAATGTCTTACAAATAATGAGAAGAACATATAAACACACTTTGCTTATGAAGATGGTGATTCTGATTATGACCATATTGATGTTACTCATTTGGATATTATTAATTTTCTTTGCTAAACCAAATGGAAGCATTGATCACCTCATTAGTTATGAGAGTGTTAAAAAAATTATATTGATATTTACGTTTATATGAAAAACAAATGTTGGCAATAGTACCAATGATGAGGATATGTGTCTTATTGATAATGCAACAACTTATACAATTCTCAAGAATAATAAACTTTTCTCTTGTTTGATAATGTGAAACATCAAGATTAGTATTATTTGTAGTACTCCAAATATATTTGAAGGCTCTGGAAAAGCTATTATACTTCTACCAAGAAGTTGAATAAAAACTTATTAAGTTTCAAGGATATTTGTCTAAATGGATATCATATTGAGACAAACAATGAAAAAGATATGAAATATCTTTATATCTATACGATTGAGTTGAAAACAAAATGTGTATTAGAGAAATTATGAACATTCTCTTATGGTTTGTACTACACGTATATTAGTACAATTAAAATGCATGTCATGATAAACCCTAGAAGTTTACGAATCAAAATGAATTCATTGTTTGGTATGATCAGTTGGGTCATCATAGATCTATTATGATGCAAAAAAGAGGTTGAAAAACTCATGTGGACACCCACTTAAGAGTCAAGAAACTTTTTCAAACCAATAAGTTCTCATATACTATACATTCACAAAAGTTGATAATAAGACCATCACCAGAAAAATCAGAAATGAGTCAATCTAATTTTTAGAACGAATATAGTGTGATATTTGTGATCCAATACACCCACCATGTGGACCATTTATATATGTCATGGTTTTGATTGATGCATCAACTAGATCTCGCAATCAAGTATTTGCAAAGTTATTAGTACAATTAAGAACTCACTTCCAGATTATTGATTAAGAAAATTTGTTTTTGATAATACTGGTGAAATTAAATCTCATGTTTTTCATGAGTATTGTATATCAATTGGAATTGAAGTTGAGTATCCAGTAGCATATGTTCATACTCAAAATAGACTTGTGAAATCATTATTAAAACGTCTAAAATTGGTTGCAAGACTATTACTTATGAGAGCTAATATTCCAATAGCTACTTGAAGATATGCAATTTTGCATGTTGCATTATTGATTCCTATCAAACCAATAAGTTATCACAAATACTCTATTATGCAGTTGGTTTTTGGTTAGTGGCCTAATATTCTCATGTAAGAATTTTTTAGTGTGGTGTATATGTTTTAATTTTTCCACCAAAAGGGATTATGATAGGTCCTCATAGACGATTGAAAATATATGTTGGATATGATTCTCCCTCAATAATAAAATATTTTGAACTACCAACAGAAAACTTATTTACAGTTTGACTTTTCAACTGTCACTTTGATAAATAAGTTTTCCCAACATTAGGGGGAGAAAGAAAATAATTGGAAAAGAATATTGGTTAAAATGAATTATCATTATCTTATCTTGATCCTCGTACAAAAGAATGTGAACAAGAAATTCAAAAGATAATTCATTTACAAAACTAGTCAATCAATAATTACCAAATGTTCTTAATGATAGAAAGAGTAATCAAATCATATATACCAAATGCTAATGTTCCGAGTATATTTGATATTAATTCATAACACACCTTAAACGTGGTAGACTTGTTTGTTCCAAAAACATGTTTGAAGCGTGGTAGGATTATTGGTTCCAAAGATAAAAACTCTTGAATGAGGAAGGCAATTAAAATGCAAGAAGACCTAGTCGAAAAGGTGAAAATCTCAAAAGATTCATTTGACATAATTAATGATTCGGTTGTAGAAGAACCTCAAGTACTTGAAATTATTGAAATGATCAGATCTCAATAAATTATGTCATGAATCATACAATATGGAACCAAAATGAAGTCTACATTGATGAAAATTTTACATATAATATAGCGATGAATCCTATGAATGACAAAGAGGGTCAATAACCAATGATTATTGAAGATTGTCGACAAAGAAATGATTGACCAAAATGAAAATATACTAAGAAGCATAATTAGATTTGTTTGCTAAACGAAAGGTTTTTGGACCTATAGTTCACACACTTGAAGGTGTGAAACCCGTTGGGTACATATGAATTTTTGCGCAAAAATCCAATTAAGAATGATGAAATTGTTAGATACAAAGCATAGTTAGTTGCTCAAAGTTTTTCACAAAACCTAATATTGATTTGTGAAAATACATATTCTCTAGTATTGGATCCAACAATATTGCAATATTTGATTATCCTAGTTGCATAACAAGATTTGCATTTTCATCTAATGGATGATGTTACAACCTATTTGTACGATTCTCCTGAAAATCATATTTATATGAAAATCCTTGAAGAATTTTATTTTTCCAACAAGGCAAATGTAAAGATGGTTATTCAATAAAAATGAACAAACCCTTTTATTAATTAAAACAATCAGGACGTGTGTGACATAACCGTCTTATTGAGTACTTATTAAAAGGATATAAAAATAATCTTATTTGTTCTTGTATTTATATAAAAAGATCGAAAAATGAATTTGCCATAATTATAGTTTATGTAAATGACATAAACATCGTTGGAACTCCTAATGAGTCACAATGACAATTGATTGCTTAAAGAAAGAGTTTGAGATGAAGGATCTTGAAAAGACAAAATTTTTGTGTGAGATTACAAATTAAGTATTTAAACAAAGGTGTTTTTTTATACATAAGAGACTTATATAATTAAGGTGCGTAAAAATGTTCTAAATGGACAATTCACATTCATTATGCACTCTAATAGTTGTGAGGTCGTTAGATGTTGATAAATGCTCTTCTTAGAGCTCAAGAAAATGATGAAGATTTTCTTGGTCTAGAAGCACCATATCTTAGTGTCATAGAGACACTAATGTATCTTACTAATTATACTCGACTTGATATTGCATTTGTTGTAGATCTATTAAGCAAAATATAGTTCTTCAACTATAGAAGAAAATGGTTTGGAGTAAAACATATACTTCGTTACCTTAAAGGTACTACAAATATGAGATTATTTCATCTAAATGATTTAGAATCAGACCTAATGGGTTATGTATATACATGCTATTTTACATATTCTCACAATGTCACAATGGTTGATCACAAACAAGATGTTTGTTCACATGTGTTAGCACAATGATTTCATGATGGTATATGAAACAAACCATAATAGCAACATCGACTAATATTGTTTGGTTAAGGTCTATAATTCAACATGTACAAGAAATTTGTGGCTATCCCGACAAAGATGGAATCAACAACCATACATGAAGACAATAGTGTATTGTTCAATTGAAAGGATGATATAAATGTCCAAAAATTCATTCATGTGAAAATCTGGCAGGTCTATTTATAAAGTCTTTGCCAATAAGAACTTTTGAGCAAATGATTCACAAGTTCGGACTCTGTCACCTTAATGATGTAAGTTTACATGAGGGGGAGAAATAGAATATGTGATGAACAATATTGTATTAAAGGATACAAAATGTTGTGCTTTTTTTCCTTCACTAGGTTTTTTTTATCCCAAAGGATTTTTTCTAATAAGGTTTTAACGAGACACATTCTCTTATCAATGAACACTTAAGGGGGAGTGTTATGAGTTAATGATTGTCCATTGATTTGATACATATATTCATATGATTGATACTCATATGATTCATTACTCTTTATATAAATATTTATATTAACTACTCGATTTGTTTCCTTTATGGATTACATGTTATATTTATAAATATGACTATTTCTATCAGAAATAAGACACACAAAAGTTATTCCCTATTCTCTCATTCTCTATTCTTCCCTCTCCTTTTTCTCTCTTTTATTAGCTTCATTTTATAACAAGTTTAACCTTTTTTTATATATTGAATTTTGGCTCCAACTATCATTTTCCCATTTCCGCTGTTGATCACAAACATCCCATATGTATAGGGCTAACCATGACATACATAAGTATACATTATTTATTATTATATAAAGATAAAATGTCTCCGTATTCTTTCTACTAAACTAATTTCTATTTCTATGTTGTTTTTTCTCAAAGTAGCAAACCTTAAAAAGTTTACTTGTCGAATTTTTCATTTCTCTCCTACTTTTTTTTATACACGCAAACAAAGTTTGATATAATGTTGATCACATGGTAACTTTAACTTATCCAAGTAAACGTTCATTTTTGCCAAGTAAACTTGCCAACAGGAACAAATTCCATCAGTATACCTAAACTCTTTATGAGAAAAGTAATGGGACCATCATTTTCTTAAACCATTCATGAACACAAGACAATAAGCTTGCTATTTAATTTAGCAAAGGTTTGGTTAATTCTAGGCAGTGCTCAAGGTGGAGTATGAGGGATAATTAGGAGAAAGACAACCAAGTACAAGTGGTATCATGTTTTAGGCTTTTAGTTTACTATTTTTTTATTCATGATATTTTAAAAGATATACGTAATATCATACTTAAGATTATTTGATTAAGAGTCCATATTATCAGGAACAAAAAATAACAGAGACTAATTTACAAATGAAGTTGAAAAAGGGAAAAACCCAGGACCTTGTTAATCTCACAATATCAAAGCCTCGGCATTGCTGCTTAAGAATCACAAATGATAATGATAAACGTTATCAAGCACAAAACTTTATAATCACTAAAAAGGACTGACCATAGTGACATTAATGATTCTTAAATATCAACGTCAGATTATTTCAATTCTTAATTAAAATTGTATTAGAAGGTACAAATAGAAGGGTTCGGTCAAGTGAAAATTACACATTGCTTAACATATTGGGGTATGAGATTTCAAAACAACCCTACTTGCCACCTCTTTTTCCCTAAAGAACAAAAACAACAGGCAAAAGCTAAAGATAAACCTTGGAACAAAACATGCGCATAAGATTGTCCTTATCCATGCTAGACTAACATTTTAAGACTCTACTAGTTTATCTGTAACTCTTGTCCCAAGCAATGTATATTGACCCTTAACATCTATTCGCATTGCCCAATCTAAAAGCTTGCATGTGCTATCAACATTCATAACTAACTATTATTTATTGTCAAGTAAATCAATATCACAAAAGGCAAATCTGATGTTAAGAAGCATCCCTTAACCAAACAATTCATGTAAAATTAGACTTTTTATTTACTTTTACCCGTGCTTTCTGTTTTTCTCCCATTAATATAATTTTTTACCTTGTAAGTTTTGACAATGTATTGAACTTTCATAAAATCTCACACGTAATAATTAAATTTAATTTATTCTTACAACTCTCTTTCATAAGGCTATTAGTCCCATTTTCATCAGGGAAAGCACAAACACTTTGCCAAACCATCTGCATGTATAAATTAACGAAATTCTAACCTCCCTGTCACCGGATTAGAATGTGTAGAAAGTACTGTTATTTTGTACCAGGTATTTCAAGCAAACACAGGGGTTCCAGATCCTTCAGAAGATGAGGGCTGCAAGGCTCGAATGCGAATGTCATATTTTGTATGACTGGGCACTTTGGAGCTAGGAGATGACTCTGCTTCGTCTGACACAAGAGGAAAGGATGTAGTGTAGCCATTGCATGCGTTTCCAATATGGTTGCCACACTTGCGACAAAGAAGCTTGGTTCTTCGGCGAAACAAACCCCATGAGTGCTTATCAAAATGCGGCACACACTGAATTTCATCAACCTGGGTAAATCTGCTAAGATCAATATTGAAGAATGATATAATACCTCGCTTTATGGACTTCCCATATTTTGATCCGATGGATGAGGTGTTTCGGTTAGAGGAGGATAGATTCAATTCATAACCACAAGTACCACAGCTGCCAAATATATAAAGAAAAGATATTGTAATTTTAACAACAAAAATATACAACCCAGATTCATCGCAGATAAATCGTCCCCAATATTAAGCTTGGTCTTTAATGTCACTTCAACAATTAGAATGATCAGGTTAAGAATACATTTCGAAGAATACAAGATTGTCAGCACAACTAATCATGTTCAAAATATACGTATTTGCATCCACAAAATAATCACATTACAATCATTTTTTATCATTCAAACTTCATTATTTTTGTCTGCTCGGAAACAAGGATTTTTTCCATATAAAAGAACTAGTTTAAAGTGGAATCAAGCATATGCTACGTACCTAACACATGTTAGTAGCATTCATATAATATAGGATTAAATATGTTTTTATCCCTTAACTTTTAATGAAAATTAAAATTAGTCATATTCGAAACTTTGATTCAATTTAGTACTCCAACTTTAAAAATGCATGATTTAGTTATTTTAAACAAATTTTGTTAAATTTACGTTTCAAAATAGTTTTTTAGCTAACATCGAAGCAAAAATATATCAAAAAGTGTAAACATCTCAAATGCTAAACATCTCAAATACTATCGTGAAACGTGTTTGAAACATTAAATAAAGTTAACAAATTTTGGTTAAAAGGACTAAATTCACACATTTCTAAAATTGAAAGATTAAATTGGACCAAGATTTCGATGACTAATTTTAATTTTTACCAAAAGTTAAGGGAAAAAAACATATTTAATCCTATAGTATAACAAAATATAACAAAGGCATACAAAATATACTTTTTTTTTTCTTTTGTATTTCAAAGTGCTCAATGTTAATTTATTACTTACACAACTACTCAAGATTTCATGAGATCGAGAGCAAGCAACCCATTTCTTTCCCATGTAAAGCATATCATCCGTTTCAATTAAAAACGATCTTAAACGCTTAACATATCCAATTATCAAACAGTCCACAACATATAAAAACTTGATAATAGAGACAGAAGCAAACAACTCTAATTCCAACCACTTTCAAGAGTAATACGTCATGAACACTACTATTCAAGCTCACTTTCTCAGTAGATGCAGAAAATCTAACAATTCAGATTTTAGATTATAGTTTCAGAACGGTCACAATCCTTAATATTATAAAAGATAATAGACAATTGCACAAATGTAGCCAAAATCGCGTTCCCAGAAACCTCAAAACTTTGCAATCACAAACCGTTTTTAAAACTTTGCTTAATAAGAAAAAAATAGAAATATCTTTTATCTTGAGGAGAGGAAAAAGACTCAGTAACTCTCAATCTCTCTACAATGATCAAGTAAATCCTACTCGTGAAAGTGACTGAGAGTACCCAATTTAATCCTCTATCACCAATCTGAATTCTCCTCTTGAAATTAATAGAATGAAAATGTCCCTTAAAATTAAGCTACTTTAATGATCACACTATATGGGCTGAAAATTAACAATGAAATTTTACAAATTAAAATAATATAATAACAAATAAAATCCATATCACGATCGACGGCGCAGAACTGTTTCCCAAACAATTCGATTGCGATTCACCAAAAAGAGAATTTAACCTAAAAAGAGAATTAACGAATTTAAGGAAAGTGCGATGACGACGAGATAGAAAGCGAACCTATAACGGACATCTCTTTGAGAGGAGCAAGATTGGTAGGAGTAAGTTCGGTTAAAGTGACCGTCTCGTTTGAATACGGAACCATCCATCACCTCTTAGAGTTTCCCAGCGGCGGCGGCGGTGGAGGCGGAATGCGGAAGAGCCACCGTGGCGGCGAGGGGCCAGTGAAAGAGAAGCCAATTCTTGGAAATTTGGTTTCGTTCGGTGAGCAGCGTGCTACGGAGAATTTGGAGCGCGATATTAACCGAACCCAACCGAACACGATCGATACGGTACCGTTTTGTTTCGGAATGGAAGAAGAAGATGATCACGATGACGGAGATGAAGCTTGAGTGAATGAAAATGGATTTAGAAGTTTTTTTTTCTTATTATTTATTATTTTAAAATATTAGTTATTTATTACTGTGTAAGTTGATTTTGTTTTTTAAACCGCGTGGGGTAAGTTAAAAGGATTATCAGTTGGGCCCGGTGTTTCGTACCGGTGTATGTACTGTGCTTTATTTTGTTTAGGTTAAATATTTTGTTGGTCTTCCTTTTTTATCAAAATTTTAATTTGTTGTTCATATTTTTATTAGTCTTAATTAGGTTTATATTTACGTAAATCAGTAAAAATTAGATTATTTTTGTTAGTATGGAACTTATAATACATCGATACTTCAATTTGAGTCACGTATCCGTATCCGACATGTATCATGTCTGATACTTTAAGATACCTTAACGATACTTACTAATGAAGTATCTAATTTATAAAATAGTAGTACACTACAATAAAATCTTTGAATAATGACCAAAATTAGTGACAAAATATAATTAGTCACTATATAGTGAATAAATTGACAACTAAAATAGTTCCAACAACTTATAATCGGTCTCTAAATTGATAATTAAAATAGTTTCAATGATGAAAATTGGTTTTTAAATTGGTCACTAACATTAGCTACAAGGTTTTGACTACCAAAATAATTGGTCTCTAATTAGAAAATTTGGATTCATACATTATAAATCATATATTTATTATGTTTGTAAAAAATATTGTACACTTTTCATTATTCATATATGACGTATCTACCACATCATATCCGATTAGTTTAAAAATTAATGTATCAACGTATCGGATACGTGTCGTATCCGATACACGTATTGTATCTGTGCATCATAGTATGAAACTAACATAATTAAGTAGGTGCCACGCGTCAGCTCCTTGTTTTTTATATTTTTTCTTTATTTTAAAAAAATATTTTTTTTTTATTTTTTTAAATATTTATGCCATGTATCACGTTTGTAGTATGTCACGTGTCAATCTAATACGGTGACACGTGTCAAATTATTGTATGAATCTCAATTTGATCCTCATATTTGTTAATTTGATTTGATTTCAGTTCCAAATATTTTTAAAAATTTTCAATTTCTTTTGCTCCAAATTTCGAAAAAATTTAATTTTTATATAGATGTTATGATAATACTTTTATTACAAGTGATATTTCTATTACATATTTTAAACAATATTAAATTTATATTCTACATTAAACTTTATTTAAATTTTATTTTAAAATTATAAATATATAGATTTATAAATATTTATTCGAAATATTTGTATAACATTAAACATCAACAATTTTTTAGAGTTGGCTTAAAAATAATGTAAAATTTTAAAACAATTTTATAACAAATTAAAATAAATATATTTAAAGTTTTAATATTAAATACACTTAATACTATTAAAATATTTAATAAAAATATCAATTTTAATAAAAATAATCATAACATTATATAAAAGTAAAATTTGGAGTCCAAGATTGAGCATTAGAGTAGTAGTATTTTAAATTGGGCCCATTATTTAGGCATTGCTTTCATAAATAGTAGGCTAAATAAACTTGACCATTGGATTTTAATTGGGCTAATCAAAGCCCAATAGGAAGTATAGGCTGAGACACTCCATTCACCACAAGGGAGGTGCGACTTTGGCTTGCCAATGAGTGCCATGACACTTGTCACGCATCCAAGCTATAATGCGCTTCCAAGGGTCAAGAGAGAGACTTATTCTCCAAGACTTACATTTCATTTCAAACACCATTTCATGTGCATATGCATTAGTGACCTTCTCTTCTATAAAAGAGTCCTCTAGCAATTTGTAAAGTTTACTTTTGAAATTTGTAATAGAATGTTTGTGTTGAGATCACTCTACGCTTCTATTATTTTGAGAGCACCTAAGCTAGACGTTTACAATATTTCCTCTAGACACCTTCCACTAGTTTAGTTTTTAGTCTAGTTCTCCTTTCACCACTCCAAATTTCATTGCTACAAGAGCCTTAAACACTTGTCTCCATGCCATTTTCCACTACCTATGGAGTTCTTACTAGCCATCATGTAAGACCCGAGAAAAATTAGAAAAAAAGGGAAACACATAGAAAAATTGGTGGCTTGTTTGAGATTGTGGATTTATTTAGATTAAGTATTTTATTTAATTTTTATATATGATGGAATAATTAACTGATTAATTTAAATTAAGTGTTGTTTATTTATTTTAATTATTTACTTAATTATGGAATGTAAATTATATATGTATATAAATAATTGGTGCACTTTATGTCTGGAGAATGCGTCTAGTTTAGTGGCTAGTGCTATGAATTTATGTGTGCAGGTACATGGGTTTGAATCTAGTCGCCCTCATGTAGTTGTTTTTAATTATTTATTTAATTATAGCATGCAGAATATGTGTGTTTATAAAACTGTAGTGCACATGCTATTACACATAGCGTAATGGTTCGTCTATGTGCTAATAATGTGAATGTGCATGAGTTTGAACCCTCTGCTATATACGGTGCAATAACTATTCTCTCTTCTCTTTTGGTGCTCACGAGAAAATCTTTATATTTCTCTCTTCTCTTTTGATTTTCTAGTTTTTCTTTAATTTCTTGTAATAAAAAAATATAAGTAACGCCGCTCTTTGGGGTTGTTTTATTTTTAGAATCTTAATTGACATATTTAACTTTAGAATATTAACAGAAAAGATTAGGATGAATAAATTATAAATTAAAAGGTAATGTTTTAGGGGAGGAGATATAACAGTTTTAAGGTTTCTAAAATGTGAGAAAAAGAGGAGAGGAGTAGACAAGAAAGGAACCATGGAAGAGATTGCGAGAGAAAAGGAACGTAGGTTGGAGGTTGCTAATAAGGTAGGGGAAGCCAACCTTGCTTTCTTCTCTTGTTTTGTCGTTGTTTGTTTAATGAATGAAACGGGAAAAGCATGCATCTGTAGGGGAAGCTGAGTTTGTTGTTGTTTGAAGCTACACCTTGTTTTGTATTCCTCGTTTTTCTTGTTGTTTGTTTGATGAATGAAAGCTTGAAAAACATATGTGGGTATTTTTCTTTAGTTTCAAACTGGTTTGTTCAATGATTATGTTTTTCAATTCCTATGTATCTTATAGGAATTGAAAATACTCTTTCAATCAAACAAATATTTTCATTATTCCCATATTCCTATTTTGAGAAGAACAAGGGAATAAAAAAGAAGAAGAAATGGATTCCTATTCCAATCAAATTTTTCTTAAAATTTCTATTTCGATGAACTAACGCTTAACCTAGTTATATATAAATATATATATATATATATATATATATATGTGTGTGTGTGTGTGTGTGTGTGTGTGTGTGTGTGTGTATGTGTATATATATGGAAAATGGGGGAGTGTGTGATATTTATTTTTTTTTTTTTATT
>Ga0099822_1009589_pt1 | contig 12167 bp, 6 predicted proteins | sample CowpeawhiteBW_FD_76839 | JGI IMG/M metagenome (GOLD analysis project Ga0099822, IMG submission 76839) | Root nodule microbial communities of legume samples collected from California USA - Cow pea white BW | ecosystem: Host-associated > Plants > Roots > Nodule | place: USA: California | collected... | reverse complement strand
GGCCCAAGCTGGGGCCCAAGCTGGGGCCCAAGACAAAACCCAGCCCATACAATAGTCAAACGTCATTAATGCTCTATAAATACACGTGGACCCCAGTAATTAAAGGTACGCATTCATTAATTGTTGATTAACTCCCTGAGAACTTTGACTTACTTGAGCTTCGGAGATTCTTCTGCAGGTAACCCCTCTTGGGTTCAAGCCGACATGTATCAAATGGGAAGAGGCCAACTGAAGAGATAGCGGACTACATGGTAAGGTGACACTTGTGCCTAACTTATCTTATTTGTTCTTCTGCAGGAACAGATAATGGTAAAAATTAACATTATCTCTAGAACTAGTGAGTTTCGCAAAAAGGTTGGGAAAATGGACGAATCGGACAATCCTAGTTTGAGATGTATCAAAGGATTGCTTGGTACTAGTTAAACTCGTGATTTCAAGTTAAGAAAATATGTGGTTCTAAGGACAAAGGAAAGAGATAACTACAAGTTAGAGGATTAGAAATGAAGATGGAGTGCTAGAATGAGTTTAGGGGTCGCAACAGTTGGAATTTAGAAGTAGGAGTAGCATTGTTATGGGCTTTGTTATCCAATGGCCCAAATTAATAAAGGAAGCATGGTGTATGTGGATAGATATGAATAAAGCTGACCAAGGGTGTTGATGTTTGGCAGTAGGCCAGGTATCACATGTGTTTAAGTCGATTTAATGGTGCTCCAAGGAAGGAATAAGGTGGTGTGAAGTGACAACTAACAAACTTTAGTTCAAGATCTAAGTTTATATGAGACTTTTGTAAAAACCTACAAGAGATAATGGAGAGCAAATGGAAAGTGAGTTAGTATATCAGATACAAATTGGTTGGTCGAACATAAAGGATCCTTCAAGCTTTAGGTTTGAAGTTGAGAAGTTACTTTAAGAGTAGTGGCTTGACCAAACTACATTATTTAACACCATATCACCTAGCATAGAGGCAATAATTCCAATTACTTATCGTATGGAGGTCGATCAGTCTTGTCAAGGTCATTTAGAACCGGAGGACACGTGACTCTACATGAGAGCTAGAGGAAGATATGAGAAAGTCATATTTGCATCTGCTTTTTGGTAAGTCTTAATTTTCGAGGTCTAAAATTTTTGTTGTTGGGGAGATTGTAAGACCCTTTTTTATTTTGTTCCCACTCAGCCATTTCCTCTTTTTCCCTCTCTCACTAAAACAATGCTCTCTCTCTTCTCCAACAGAGGCTTTGCTAGGGTTTGAGCAAGTTTCCCCTCCGATCTAGCTGAGCTCATTTTTCCTCCAACTTTATGGGTTTGTTACTGAAGTTGTGGTGCTCATATTTTCGGTCGCTGTTTCATTTGGCTAGCGTGTGTCCAGGTAAGGGAAGCTAGGGTTTTTTTATGTTTTCTTAGTATCTTCTTGTTTTCAGTTCAGTTTAAGCGAGATCAGTTTAGCTTAAGCGAGATTAGTTTAGCTTAAGCAAGATCAGTTTAGCTTAAGCGACATCAGTTTACCTTAAGCGAGATTAATTTAGCTTAAGTGAGATCAGTTTAGCTTAAGCGAGAACTTTTAGCTAAAGCGAGACATGTCTAGCTTAAGCGAGAATTTATAGGTTAAGCGAAAATTGCTGCAAACTTTAACTTGTGGATTGATTCAATTACTCTTAAAGGCATGAATTTGTAATTGTGTATGTTTCATATGATATGGACTTACTTGGTATGAAATGAAATAAGAATGGGTTGGTTGGTTGGTGGTGCATTGGCATGAGATGATAATGCTTGAGATGGCATGTGGAATGTTGTGCATAAAAGAGTTTAATAGGAAACTCTTGGTGATGGTGTGATCAGTGTATACCTTGATATAGGAGATGTCTAGAGTAAGGAAGGTATCTTGAACTCTACTAGCACAGGCACATACTTTCGTTAGAATTTTATATCAAGAGTATAATCCAGATATTTAAGTGAGAAGGTATTGCATTTGTTTGCTATCACATGGTTTAGGTGCTTACTGCTTTGTATGTTTATAACCTGATTTAACATTTACTTGCGCAATAATATGATTAAAAATCTTTTGCTCTAGCTTACCGTTTTTTGTTTGGTGTTTGTTTCTCTATTTGGCTTTTTCTTTTTGCGATGATCACCAAATCTTTAGTGTGGGCACATGTCGAAATTCCTAGTTATGACTTTCTTTTTAGCAACTTTTGAGACGTTGATGCCTATGAAGTTTCTTGCTCTGTGAGTGATCCTTTTGCCATTTGTTTTTCTCAATTCTTGTTCAAGGCATTTTGTGGTGCCTTTGGATATTCCTTTCACTATACTTTTTGTTGGTGCTATTAGTTATACAATAAACATGTGACATTTTATTTATTAGATTTATTTTACTAAATTGGAACGTTACAAATTACAATTTTAAGACTAATTTAAAATTAATTAATAATTAAAAATCAAGTTAAGTTTCAAACTTATTTGATAATTAAAAATTTTATATTAATTTTTAAAATTATTTATTGATTTACTTGATAATTAAAATTTTCAATAAACAAATAATCATTAAGAAAATTAAAACTTTCATAAAAAATATCCTTTTATCTAAAGAAATTACGTAATCATGATTTTTCATTAAAAATGAAAATATATGGGAATAAAGTCAATCATTCTCGAGTCCAAATAAATAATTTCATCAATCACTATAAAAATAATTGTTTTTAGTTGGGTTTATATTTGACATTTCCAGGGGTTTTAACCCCCACTAATGCGTCTACCCGGGGTTTGCATTTTCCTTGGAAGAAACGGCGTGGCTAATAGATTACCGGGGGTTTTTAACAACCATTGAAAAAGCACAACTTCTTGGGATTTTCAAAACCCTTGGCATTTTTAAAACCCCGCTACTGCTTGGGTTTTTAAAACCCTACTATTGCTCGGGGTTTACAAAACATCTGCTACTGCCTATAGGTTAAAAACCCCTAGTCTTATTTGTTTGTTTCGTATTTTTTAATAATATATAAATCGTGAAATAAAAGAAAATTATTATTAAAGACAAAAAAAATAGATTTTTTATATTTATAATTTGTGCATATAATGTTTATAAAAGAAAAAAAAAACTCTAAAATTTTTATATCAAATAATGTAAATGACAAAGCGTAAAATTTAAAATTAACAAGTCATTACAATGTTTTTTGTTTTAAATCAGAAAAATAGACATAATGTTTTTTGTTTCTTCATTACGAAGAATTCCTTGACCAAATTCTTTGTAGCTCAACAAGATTCATAACTTGTTCTGCAAACATCTATGAGAAGAGAGATTGTTTAAGGATAATTTTGTGTAATAATTACTTCAACGAAGAATAATCATGAGTTGTATTTGTAACAGCAAAATTCATCTTAGAATGAACATGGTGCATAATATTTATTTAAAAATACTCTTAGTTGTACCTATTATTCACATCACATCAACATAGTTCAGTTATCCCATAGTAAAAGGTCAAAAAAGAAGGTACCTGCAAAGAAACCTTGTTAATTTCAAATAGCTTCAAGTTCAAAAGTTAGTGGAGAAACTATGCATAAAAAGATTAAAAGTGATTAATATTGACAACCAATAGTATTTGGAATAAACAATGAGAGGTATAAATACAAAAGGTTAATATAACTAGAGAAAGCACAATTATGGAATAGTACAATGCATGCTATGTCATATTGGCTCGAAAAACAACAATAACGCCTAAAGTTTACCTTTAGATTCATTAAAATTACAATTGTCTAAATAATAAATCAATAACCAAATTATATCATATGTACATCATTAAGTTCAACTAATTTTGACCTTTAACCTTACACCCTTACAATATATATCTATGCATAACCCGGAGAAAACAAATATCATAAAGATTCCTATGATTGTTTTCTTTATTAGGTATTTGAATTTGGAAGATGTTTTAATTTCAAAAAAAGACACATATTTCACTAATATCATAGGAATATTTCACGTAGTTAAATTCCAAAAGTGTGTTTGGTGGATTAGATATTACAAGTTGCAAAATAACAAGTTCAATAGCACTAATGATAAAATGAGTAAAAAAAGTATAAAGTAAACTTGTTACATGTATGACAATTTATACTAATTACTTTCTTTACCTAGTGCAATTTATACTAATTAGTTGTTCGATTTCTGCTCCAAAATTTTTAGCTCAATGTTTTCAATTACTGTAGAGATTCCCTAGCACCCATTTACAACTAAAATCCTCTTAATCTATATCCATTAACTAGTAATTTATTTACGTATATATAAATATTTTAAGGTTATACATCGACTCATATATAATAGCATTACTTATCATCATTCATTGCAAAATATCACATGTTGCTGATATATATCATTATTGAAAATCCCCACACTAAAATTCACCACACTTTTTGTTTTATTTTGTAGACAATAATTATTTTCAATTACCTATTATTAGTTTAAATACATACATAGACCTTTCTGGTGTGGTGGAAGCTAACATGAAAGTTAAAACTCAAAAGGGACGAAAAAATTATACACGTTATACACACTGTGATGACGTTGAGATCCCTGAGCAATATTCTCCAAATGTAGAAAGTGGTTTCATGTAGCATTTATCATTTATGTATGCAAAAGGATAATGAACAACAATTACTTCTCAAGTCAAGATAATCAATTATTATCAAACTTGGAGTGGCATGTAGCATTTATCATTTATGTATGTGCATTCCCTACAGTTTGGACAGAGAGAAACATACTAGTTGAAATAGATAATATGCGGGCAACAACCTACAGGGTAGTCTTCTTCACTCAACCTATTGCACTCAACCAATGAAATAAATTAAGATATTCAAAATTTGAGCTACACTCTGTCACTGTTTCTGCATTTACCTAATCAGTTATCTTAACATTCATAATTTATATGGCCAATATATATTTAATATATATTTAGTAGAATCCATGAAGCATGGCAATAGTTTCTCACACAAGGATTGCCATTATAAATAATTATTTATTACACCATTCAACCAAGGCACATATTAACACTACAACAAGGGAAAATAAGAAGAATATTAAATAAAAAATAGTAAAGTTCTAATGAGAACATTAACAAAAGAATCTATTGCCTATGAAAAGCAAAAAATTTGAACGTTAAATCCAGGAGTGTAAATTAAAAACGAAATCCATAAGCAAATTATAAACTAAATCCAGAAGCAAAAAACAGAACTCATCTACTAGATAGCAATTCCAGTTCAAAGTACTTAAAATCTGAAAATAATTATTCAATAAACTCACCTTACGAGACCGTCTTCACAAAATCACCAATCAATCTTTAGCTTGAACAACCTTTACTAGTGTTCATAGAGGCTTTACATTTACAACTAATCAATCGACGGTTTTAGGAGAATGCTTTACCAAAAGTGTGATAATCTAACATTATAGCTCACCACTAACACTAGTAACGGAGAATAAAGAGGAGATGGTAGCTGGAAGCGCAAGTTTTTTCTTGGTGAGAGAGGTAAAATGAAATTGAATGAGACGAAAATTAAAGCATGATATTAAATCGAAAGAGTAGTGACACGAAATTGAAAGCAAGGAGACAAAATCGAAAGTAGGAGAACGATGTTTATTACCTTGAGCTTCAAACACACACACAATCGAAAGATGGATGACAAAACTGAAATCTTACGTTGAGCAAACACCGAGAGGTATGAGCCACATTTGCTTCATCTCCCTCCTAGACACTGAAATATGAAATCGGAGAGAAGAAATCAGATATGAAACCGTAGAGAAGATAATAGGCACGCGATGATGGAATGAGAGCGAACAAGAGCAAAGCCCTGAATATTAGGGTTTCTTCAAACACCTCTGTTATGTTTATAACTTAGTAGAGGTTATTATAACCCTAATTAACAAACCCCTACTTAAGGGATTGTTATTTAAATTACATTTGCTTTTCACAAGTTAATTGTATTAGAACAAATCTTAGGGTGTTGCTACCTTTTTTAAATTATTATGAACTCATTCTTGAAATATTACAAAATAATATAAATTGCTTTTTTTTCAAGCTAATAATAGTTTGTGTAACATCCATTTAATAACACAATAAAAGGGTAAGTTAATTTGCAAAAGAGATTTCATAACAAAACTTAAGCTAAAATCACAAGTTTCATTCATAAAGAAAAACATAAGTAAAGACCATACAAGACTCAATTATCTGAATACATGCATTGATGTCAAGTTTTGGCAACTTATACACTTGTAGTGGCCTTTACTACTATGTAGAACCATTACCAATGAGTTTCACCCTACCACACATAGGGTTAAAACCTATTTGTCTTAGCTTAAGGTAAAACTCCTAGACTAGGACCTCTTACTACTCTCACCACATACCTCATCCTCCTCTACATGAGTCTAGATGGTTATTAGAGTGTTAATATAACCTCCAATATTAAATCCTTATATAAATGCATACATTAAAGAATACTTGTCTAATCCACCTTGGATTTGAGCACATCATCTTTGAACAATTTCATATACTCAGATTAAATACAGTACAACATTTGACTATCCTCAAAACCATCACATAAATACACAATCTCATGAAATTGGAAAAGAAATATAGTGAAACTTTGCTCGTCTTGCCCAACTAAAGTCTTTATTCACCCAAAGTGTAGTACATGAAGGCTCACAAGCTCAACTTTACCACTAGAACAAATTTCACAATAAATTGTGCATTGAGCCCAACATGTGCCCAATGAGAGCACCATTTAAGCTCCTAGGAATTTATGTTCTAAAATTCGCCCAACGATAACTCACTTGCTCAACTGCTAAAAATCTCTAGAATTTGATTTCATTTTCGCCAAGCGGAGTACTTTTACTCGCCTAACAAGTTTAGTCGCCTCACACTACTTTCAGTAGTTTCTCCAACGACCAAATCTCGCCCAATGACTACAAGCCTCTGGAAAATGAATTATGCAAACTAGCTCAACAAGCATACCTTTCGCCTAACGTGTCTACATAATTCTAGAAACTAAAATCTGCAATTCAAGACAATTTGATAGCATAAAAAACTGAATTCAAACTTTCATACAAATATCAAGCATGTGAAATACAAATTCAAGCCCAATCACAATAGCAAACATAATTCATCATACCACAATTATCATAGAACATTAAACCACTATAAGTCATAAATGTACTTGCATGATAATCACTCTACACTTTACTTTGCAATTCAATACAATTACAACTTCACATTTTTGCATAAATTCTATCATCCAATACACTAGAAATTAACTACAAATTTCAACTCAAACAAGTTCTAATTAGATTTTCTTACTTGTGAAACAACCCAACCACTCTAAGATTGTCCAAACCACCTTCAGACCCACAAGATTTCTAATTATACCTAGGAACAACACAAAAGTGATCAGACCATACCAAGAGGATCATTGATCAAGAGAGAATTATATATAAATGACTCTAAAGATACATGTAGACAAAATAGACCGACATGCAAGATGAGAACAAATTGAACCTAGAAAAGAAGTAGAAAACCAATTTACTCAGGTGGATAAACTGGTCTGTTAGATTTGAAGAATTCGTCGCATGACTCCAAAGGTCTCAAATCTTTAAACATAAGAATAGAGAATGAGATAACCTAGAGAAAAGTGAGATATCTATAACAAAGTGATTTCTAAAGAGATGATATATTTTTAAATAATGAAATTTGTTTATGAACATTTTTGTTATACTAAAACATTTTAATATTAAAATAATCAAGTTTCAATACTTTAAAAAAAGGCTTAAATACCTTTTTCGTCCTCATTTTCGTAGTGTTTATTGCGGATGATCCTCATTTTCACCGAATGTTTAAAATGGTCCTCATTTTCGCAATTCGTATTTAATTTGGTCATTTTCTGTGATGTCGTTTAAATCAGTAACGTAGCATTGTACAAGTGGCTAATTAACATTAACTTTTCAATTTGGGGGAAATTTTGTAATTAGGTACTTCGAATTGTGCAATTAGGGCTTGAGCTTGATTGTAGGCGCGCTCTTCATCGTTGGAGGCGATTTCTTCATCTTCGACTTTCTTGAGCTCGGATTTGCAGAGGAAGCAGCTAATACTTGCGATTTGTTCGATTCATTTCAATTTTTCATTTAATCATCATCAACGAGGTAAGTGGTTTGGTCGTGGGTTTAGGGTTTTCTGGGTTGTGTTTGCGCATGGGTTAGGGTTTTCATAATTCTATTTTGGGGTTTATTTGTGGTTGGATTGTTGTGATGTTCTACATGTTTTATAAATTACTTGCATGATTTTGTGTAGTTTGTGTCTCTAGGTGGGGTTTGGTGGGGTATGATTTTAGTTGGTTTGTTTGTCGGTTATCGGTGCTGGTTATGGTCCCCATTACTTTATTTGTAATTGATTGTAGCAATGGTCCCCCACTGCATTAAAGTAAGCTTAATAATACATATTTTTTGTCTGTTGAATTTACTTTAGGGCAATGAGTGATGATAGGTTTGATGTTGTTGTCCACCACGGTGGTATTTTCGTACAAAATCATGGGTTGCATTATATGAATGGGGAAAAATCTCATGCGATTCGGATAGGTGGAGTTACTTTGAAGTTGTAAATGCAATTAAGGAGATTGGGTATGTTAACATTAAGGAGATGTGGTATGCTATCGAAAGAATGTTTCACCTATTGTTAGATGACAATGGTGCTATAAATATGGTTGTTAATCTTGTTAGGCGTTATGGTGAGGTACATTTGTTCGTGGTTCATGGTGTGGATGAAGCATAGATAGTAAATGGTGTTGATGAAGAAGAGGTAGGTAATAATGTGGATGCAGATATAATTTTATACCTTTGTGATGCACCAACTCTAGCTGAAGAGGTTGGGGAAATGGATCCTAAGGTTGGAGAAGTTGAAGTTCAAGGTGCAGATGAGGTTTATGAAGTGTAGGCTGAGGTTTGTGAAAAGCAGGTTCATGGTGAGGTTGGGGAAATGGAGGCTGATGGTTGTGAGGAGGACTGGGTTGGAGAAATGGATGGTCAGGTGGAAGGAATTTTTGTTTACTGTTTGTAAATATTAATAATCTAATCATTGCATAGGGATTAGTGCCTGCCATTCAGGACCTATTACCCACTGTTGAGCACAGGTTTTGCATGAGACATTTGTATGCAAATTTCAGAAAAAGATTCTCTGGCAAAAAATTAAAGATACTCATGTGGAAGGCTGCTAGGAGCACACACCCAGTAGCTTGGGAAAGAGTCATGTTAACAATTAAAGAGCTCAATATTATGCTTACAGATACCTTATTATTATACCTCCAATGTATCTCTATCTCTATAATATTTTTGTACAAATACCTAATTCATATGCATATCAATACTGACGCTATTATTGATGCAAGTTCTCGTCCAAATCTAGATTTAGTGGTCGAGCCATATGCGACACAATTGTCAACAATATGAGTGAAGCATTTAATAGTGTCATAGTGGATGCTAGAGGCAAACCCATAATCACCATGCTTAAGGAAATCAGAGTTTATTTAATGGAAAGGTGGGTCACCAAGAGAAAAAAGGAGTTAACCAAATATTGGATCCCAAGGTTAGGTTTTCGTCTTTTTTTAACACAATCAACTTATTCGTGTAATGATATTTGTACTGATTAACACATATTTGCAACTAGTTAGGAGAAAAGCTATTTGAAGTGAGGCACATATCCATGGTTGGAGAAAAGTATACAATCAATGTGGATGCTCAACATTACAGCTACAGGAAATAGCTTTTGACTGTTATCCCTTGCTGCCATGCTATTGCAGCAATGAATTTCATCAATGTCAATGCTGAGGACTTCATACCAATCTGGTTCAGGAGATCCACCTACGAAGAAATATATCAATACATCATTTTTCCAGTCAATGGTGAAGTCTTATGGGAAAGAACTCCCTACTCTGACGTCCATCCACCAAATAAGAGGATCTTACCAAGAAGACCCAAGAAAAAAGGAAGGTTGGAAGAATGGGAGTTGAGAAAGGAGAACACACAAAACAACAAAGGAGGTCACAGAAAAGATTGTAGCATATGCCGTCAGATTGCCCATAACAGGAACAATTGCCTAGATAAGCCTATGGATGAGCAAACTGCACCACCTGTTGAGACTACACCAAATGCCCAAACTGAACCATATGTTGACCATGCTAACCTTGCTGAGGGAACTGCAACACCTGCTGAGACTGCACCAGATACCCAAACTGAACCACATGCTGACCATGCTAACCCTGTTAAGAATGCACCAACTGCTGAAACTCCAACAACTCATCCACCAAGGAATGAAGTGGAGAGTCAAGCAGCACCACTACCCGCACCAAACAAACCATCTCAGCAGTTTAGGATGAAATTGCAGATTATGAGGAGGCCATGATTGCAACATCAAACGTCCTAATTATTTTTTGGATTTTCTTATGTAGAATTTCTTAACCTTATTATTGATGTACTACATTTTTGGAGGAGGCCATGTAGGCAATTATATGTATTTTGACCTTCCTTAACATTTGTTCAATTTCACTTTTGCTGAACATTGATGAACTGCATTTTGAAGAGGATGACTTAATGTTATGAATTTCACTTCTTCTAAACTTAGATCAATTTAATTTTTTTCAGGCTTAGATCAATATCACTTACTTCAATGCTCAGATTAAGATGTCATTTTTAACAGGTTGGGACTAATATCAACATAACCAAACTAATTCATTTCTTTATTTAACAATAGTACAAAACAGATTGCACTTTAAAAGATTACACAAAACAACAGTACGAAAAATACAAGAACACAAGTGAACCTATTACTAATTGCAGCCTCTTCTCAGCAACCTTCAATGACTTCTCCAAATCATTAATCTGCCTCCTTTGTATCATGATGATGACATCCCTTTCATCAACATCTTCTTCACACCACCATTTGAAAAAGTTGCAGCCCACATTATTAGAACCACCACCATGTAAATCAACAAACCAAAAATTAAAACCAATTTATTATTAACACAAAAATAAAAACAAATTGTACACTTAATCTCACCTATAATTGGGACAACACCAAAATTTTCTACCAATATTCTTTGGAGTTCTTGCCATCCTCAAAGCTGCCATCTCTTCGCAGCTACAAATAGGGGTTAATCTATTTCTCGTTGAACCATCAACATTGCACGAAGTGCTACAACACTGTTGCCTCCAACAATTACAACCAGAGGTAAAGGAAGAAGATTGGGACCGTGACATACCTATATAATAGGATTGCAGCAACACCAATTGGGAATGGAGGAAGAAGATTATTAAAACTCACCAACTGTCCAAACATTCCTTACCAAAACCCATGCTCACCTATTTATCTCCGAATATCTAATTACCACACTTGTATAGTACACGTAACACACCCAATGCAAATGCAATGTAATACAAATAGTGTCACTTGCACAGTGTTCTGTTACTCAATTAAACGACGTCACAAAAAATGACCAAATTAAACACGAATTGCAAAAATGATGACCATTTTAAATATTCGGTAAAAATGAGGACTATCTGCAACAAACACTATGAAAATAAGGACGAAAAATGTATTTAAGCCTAAAAAAATACTATCAAATTCCACAATACCATTTTCTAGGTCTCATTGTTGGAGTTAGCTACTTAAATTCATCTTTATTACTTTTTTTATCATTTAAAAAAACTGATATAAATAACTTTTAAATTAATAGGAACTGAATTAATAACTATAAATATTTATTATCAATTTGAAAATACAAAATCCTAAAATTTGATTCTCATATTAACTATAGTTTAATTTAATATATAAATTTGTTTATATATTATTCTATACAGATTAAAATCTCAGTCTCTAAAAAATTTCCCTGTTTTTGCGGTGGTGTATTTTTATTTTGGCACTTATCCGAGTTTGATACAGAGGCCAGGAAATCCTAAAATTATTTTTATTTACTTATTGTAAAGAAAAAAGTCACCATACAGTTTTATCTGCACTTATATATATATATATATATATATATATATATATATATATATATATATATATATATATATATATATATTTTATATATATTTTTTTTTTTATTTTTATAAAATATATATATCAATATTTTTTTATATATAAAATAAT
>Ga0099822_1009579_pt1 | contig 12174 bp, 3 predicted proteins | sample CowpeawhiteBW_FD_76839 | JGI IMG/M metagenome (GOLD analysis project Ga0099822, IMG submission 76839) | Root nodule microbial communities of legume samples collected from California USA - Cow pea white BW | ecosystem: Host-associated > Plants > Roots > Nodule | place: USA: California | collected... | reverse complement strand
TCTGTCCCACACTCAACACATATATATATATTTTCTTTTCTAAATCATCTTTTTATGTATTGTTTAAAAAAAAAATATATATATATATATATATATATATATATATATATATATATATGTTAAATATGTTATTTGTAACTAGTAAAAATTAGAATTGGTATTTCTTAAAAATTTTGAATCAATTTAATTTCTTATCTTTAAAAATACCTAGACGAGATTTAATCATTTACACTAATTTTTTTTTTAAGTTTATTTGATGTTTTAAACGAGTTTCTCAACTGATAAAATGTGTCAAAGGGTGGAAACAAACGAAAATATTATAATGAGATGTGGTTTAAACGTCAAGTAAACTTAATTAAATTCACCCATTTAAAAAATTAAATGACTAAATTCATTTAGAAAATTAAAGGACTAAATTCATACATTTAGATAATTAAATGACTAATTTCAAAACTAAAAATTCAAATTTTACCAAAAATTCAAGGACCAAAATATATATTTAATCCTATATCCGTCACGGTTTTGTCTTTAAAAACACCTCAGAACATGGAAGAAGGAAGGAGGAAGAAGTATTTTAAATTGTGTTTGACTTCAACTTTTAAGTGCCATGTGGGACTTATTGGGTGTACCGCATATATATATATATATATATATATATATATATATATATATGACATCTTGACAACAAAATTTTGACAACTTGAGATAGTATCTTTTAAGTGATTTTGAAATATAGAAAAATGAGTAAATAGAAAGATGAGAAGTCACTTAGAAAATATCACCTTAATTAAATTTTGAAAACTTTCTCTTGACTTGAGGTCCTCAAGTGATATATTCTAATTAATTTTGAAATATAGAGAAATTTAGAATTAAAAAATGGAAAATCACTTAAAATATATCATCTCAATTATAAAAGAAAGTTATCACAATTTTGTTAAAAAATCATTTTTTCCATATATATATATATATATATATATATATATATATATATTAAACTATTTTTCTTCAAATTTTTTATTTTGTTGGGTGCCTAATTCATTGATATTCGTTCCGGTGTCCTTTCATTATCTCATCCCGAATTGGACAGTCTTTTCATTTACTATATAGAAGTTTAGGGAAGAAATACATTTGCATTTAGAAATAGTATTAATTTTGAGGTTAGTCAAATTTAACATTTTATTTAAATAATACTCTTACCATTTTAAATAACACTCTTTCTATTTTTGTTGTTTTAGATAATGTTTACTCTCTCACTAGAGTCAATGGAGTTTAAGATTAACAATAATGAATATTTTATTTTAAAATATTTTACTAAAATAGTTTTACCATTTAATAAATGCAGAAGTGATAGAAAAAAAAGTAATTAGTTTGAAGAACGATCAACAATGACAATACGAGATAGTTTAGAATTTCTCGGAAAAAAAATTAGGAATGAGAATTTGGTCCCAGTATTACAGATAATAAATCCTACTTTTATTGTAAAAATTATAAAAAATCTGCATGCAGACTCTGTGAGTATAATTTTTGCACTTATGGGCTCGGTCACAAGCCTAAAACTGAAATATGTTGGATAGGTGAATTAACCAAAATAACTAAAAGCATGAGAATTGTGAGACAGAGTTTATAAGTATTTTTTTCGTATATTTAATTATGTTTTAAATAATATATTTATGTATAGTTAACAATAAGTAATACAAAAAGATTTAAATTTAAAAGAATTTTAACTAATTATTTATTAATTTAATATTTATTGTCTTCGATGAATGAAATATAAAGAATCAATTCTAACTTGAAAATTATGGTGATGACACACAAGACCAGAAACAATAATTTTAATGTTTTATATAAAAATTATTAATGATTATGAAACTAGTTCAAATGTATTTAAAATAGGGAATTTTAGTATATAAAATGATGGTATGATTCCATAAAAAACCAAAAACATTATTTTATTGATTGACCTTCATAATAAAAAATTAGTAATTAATTATCATGATAAAAGTAATTCAAAACACCCTATAAGATGAAGCGTAAAGTCAGAAGGGTATTTTACCATAAGAACAAATTATATAGTGATTCACTTACATGTCTACTTAACAATTACACCGTAATTATTGATGACAACTTATAAAAATATTGTTTGATAATAAACAATATTGTTTCGTAACATAATATTATAATTTTGATATTGATGTCAACTTATAAAAATGCATTTTAGTTTTAATTTTATACTTCTTTAATTATTGATTTAATTGTACATAATTTGTTCAGAACACAAAAACAAAAACATTCTCGTGCACCACCTGCTTCTGCACTGAACTGCTGGTCCTATAAAACAAGTTTGAAAGTACTAGTAGTTAGTCAGGGGGAGAAAGATAGGTGAGATTATTAGATGATGCCATTATATTTCATTATTAAAATATTTATCTACACAAACAAAACATTAATAAAGAGTATTTCGTTTAAAAGTTGTAATTTTTAATCACTAAATTAATTTTAAAAGCTTTTATTTTTTTTATTAATATGATTTAAATGGAATATAAGACCGCAAGTGTGATAATTACTTAATGGTAAGAATCTCTTATTTATTTTTTCATTTAATTTTGTGTTATTTTCATGACAAAATTTAGGATTTAAATTTTTTTAAAATAGATGTAACTATTTTTTTGTTGGTTTATTTTTGTAGAGAATTTGAGGTTTGAAGAAGATTGAATGAAGCTTCAAATGTGTAGGAGTAACTTCCTTATTCATTGAGTTTGATGTAATGTATCTAAATTTATTGTATCTTTCACTTAAGCAATATCCTTCATGACTATTGAGATTTTTCCTTAATTTTCATGTGAATGATTCATTATCTATGTTATTTTGTGGTATCTAAATATTAAAAAATACTTTTGAACCTGGACAAGGATAAAACAACTTAGAAATTTAGAAACACTTTTTCATAATGCATATCTTGTGTAACATAATTAAGGAATTGATTTTCACAAGGTCTAGAACTTGTTTTTAAGGAATTAGGACTTGTGAAATTATGGTATGAATGTTTGAGACATGTTAGAAATATATTGTTTAGACTATTGTATTAAGTTTAGCTCATAAAATCTAACTCTAAGAATCTTTGCCATAATAGAATAACTTAACTTTAATTTAATAGTTTTATATGCTTTCAATCCAATTTAATCTCTGACTAAATTTCAATCCTATACATGTTTATATTCATATATTCATAGCTTAAATAATAGGTATAGACAATTAACTACACACGAAAATCCTTTAGGAAACTATTTTCAAGCTTTCTAGTTATTATTTGAACACTTTGCTATATTTGTGAAAGAGTTAGTAATCACTATATCTTTATTGTTATTTTCTATAAAATTTTGATCTTAACATTATTCTAAACCAAAAATAAATATAAATTCTTGATTTTTTTTATTTAAACTAACAATTCTAGATATTTTAAATTTTAGTAAATGAAAAATGTACGAAACAGTTTAAACTTACCGAAACAATAAATTTCAACAAAACAATTAAATTATAGTAAAAAGATTGTTTGTTCATAAAAGTTGGATTTTTTTTTAATACATATAAAAACAAAGGTTATATATTTTGGGTTTTTTCTTCCTGTAAATGGATTTGGAAAGAAATTTACAAAACTAAATGATAACACTGAACCAAAATAATTCGAAAAAGAGTAAATATTAACGAAATTATATTAGTTTTTAAAAAATAAAAATAACTCAATTTTTTTTTTAAAAAAAGACCAAAACATGAATAATTAGTAAATACTCAATAAATATTAAGCAATCGAAAATAAACATTTGGAAACATGAATAAAACAATTTACGAAGAATCATCAAGAACAATAGATTAGTAATAAAGACATTATTGAATAGGAGAGTACAATTCTCATCTTCTTTATAACTTATATATTTTTTGATTTTTTATAATTTTTTCTTAGTTTGCAAGGACTAACATTTATTTTAATTCTTCATAGTACTTGTGTATTTATCATAATTTTATTGAAAATGTGAACCTTACTTTCCTCTAATTTGATTAAAAAACTTCAAAACTAATTTTTTTCATAATAATTAAAATCTAAAAAAAACGATATATTCATTGAGTTCTTCCTTCAATTCTCATACTTGAAAATATATTTTCATGCATTCTTGTCTTTCTTTATTTTTTGACTATTATATCTGATAATAACAATTATTTATATTTGTAAGGCTAAAGTCGTCTTTTGCTTCTTGGTTTTATTAGAAAATATTATATTAGTTCTTCATATTTTTTTTATCTCAATTTAATCATATTTTTTTTAAAAGTGATTCCATTTGATTATTTTTGTTAATTTTTTACAAACAATATTAAATTAAAAATAAAAATCATAATTATTTGTGAAAAACTAACGATAAGTATCAAATTGAATCACTTTTAAAAAAATCAGGATCAAATTGAAAAAAAAAAATTAAAGACAAATTTAACATTTCTTAACAAAAATAAGGTCCAAACAAGTTATTAAGCCTATTTGTAAACATTGATAGTTAGATTTTGAAAATATAATGAGTTGTAAGATATGCATACTTTATTAATTATTCTTTCTTCTTTTACTTCCACCTTCTTCTTATCTATAATCTTCACTCCTTCGTCCTTTATTCATATCTTGAATAATGTTGTCGTTGACTTTTATGAATTTCAATTAGAAGCACGCATGTCATATTAATCGAAAGAAGATCAAAGATAACACCAATGAAAACACAAAGGAGGAAAGAAAGAAAAGAAAAAAATATATAATGCAAATGATAGAAAAATTAGTTATTAGAATTTGTTTCATTGAAGCGTTACTATCTACTATTTCATCCTCCAATCTCCTTGTTTTTCAATTTCTTTTGCTCAGTTACTTTCTATTCTTAATTTTGGTTTTGATTATTAAAGTATTTTTCTATAATAATCATAATAGAAAAAAGAAAGGTGAAGGAATGTTTGGTAGAGCAAAGGGATGGCTTCTGTTCACTTCTTTTTCGTTTGTATTACTGATGATGGTAGGGTTCTTTTGGTTTACCATCTCAGCCTCTCATCATTTTTGTGATCTAAGTTTTATTATTTTTCTTCACTCAAGTTTCAATTGAATTATTTGACAATCAAGTTACTTATCTGCTTTCATTACAAGAAAATAAAAGTTTCGTTTTCAATATTAACATTGTTCAAATTACAACGTAGTTTAATCAATTATAATACAAATCGATTTCGAAATTTATTTATTTTTAATATTTATATTTATTTAATTAATATCAGTTAAGTGAATATTAACTAAAATATAAAATAAATAAGATTATGCTTAGAAAATGTTAATTTTATTTAGTTTTAATATTTTATTTATTTTATAGTTAAGATGTTGTTACATATAAAAAAATCTAAAATAGCGAACACCAAAGATAACAAAAAATTAAAATAAATAAGATTTGTCGTTCCGACTAAATTTATTTTTAATATTTATATTTATTTTAGTATTATATATTTTTTAATTCAAGTACGTTATTCATGTTAAATATAGATTATAATTCATTTTTAATATGATGACTCAGATTTAGGTAAATATCAATGTTTATGTAAATATCAGCACACATGTATATTCTTTATTTATGTTCTAAAATATTTTAACCCTTATATATTTTTAATTTATATTCATATTTTTCATCCATACACTTTTATCTACATTTTTTTTTCATTTCTTTCATCCTCTTTTTCTCTTCTCTTTCATTTACTTTATTGTCTCGTCTCTTCACTAAAAAAATTCTTTAAATAATAATTAATTTAAAAAAATGTTAATATAATAACTAATTTAGATATTAATTTATAAATTATAAATTATTTGTATTTAAAAAAGTCACCATTATAAATAAAAAATTATAAAGAATGATCAATTAAACTCTAAATTAGACATTAAAATTAACTATCAAAAATTTTTATTATAAAAAAGTTAATATCTAAATTGATTAATCTATCAATAATGTGAAATATTTATATTATTTGTCAAAAAGATGGATTGCAAAAAATACATACGGGGAATTTTCATTTTCTACTAATAATACATAAAAGGAAAAATCTGACGTGATGTGTGATTATAATAAAGTCGAAAATCAATAGGGAACAAAAAGCTTTAGACAAATCATGTATCTACCAAAGACGAAAATTTATGTTTGAATAAACATGATAATTAACCACGATATTTTGGAAATTTTCAAATAGCACTGGTTACACTTTATGTAATTAACTCCTTATACCGACAAACAATAACCCTAATTTTCTCACTGTTCATTAAGATTAAAAGTATAAATAAAAATTAATAATTACAGAGTTATAACAAAATGGGAACACATAATATAATTTTCTCCCTTAGTTTTTTGAATATAAAAAATATTTGACTCTAAATATTGTATAATTAGTAACTAAGTATAAGAAAAAATTGCTAGTATAAAAAGTAAAGGAGTAGAAGGATACATAGGATACTTTAGTTTTTGTTTACAGTGGTGCACGTGCATCTTGGGTGAGGTAGGGTACAGATAATAACAAAATAACAAACTGTACCTGTTTGTTTCCCTTAAAACAAGTTAAAATGTAAAGATTGTTTTGGGGTTTAACTAGTAAATAATGACTGTTAGTAGAAATGCCCCAAATGTATTAGGTCATGCACCACCGCTTTCTACCTTGTAATCAAACCTTTATTTGTGTAATCATGGGCTCAGCCCAGGTCTTACGTTCAATTTAATCATATTTTCTCGATCAGGTGCTTCTTCCTGCACCACCATATTCTCTCCCTGCACCTCCTTTGGTACGCTTATCTTCTTCATTCCTCCTCTCCATTCGCACCCCCTCATCACCATCTTCATAAACTAGATCTACATCTTCAAAAACCAAATTACAGGGTAAAATTGGAATTTTGGAGTGTATGGAGGTGCAGGAAGAAACGCACCCCTTTTCTCTTTCCTGAGCTAGCTTGTGGGTTTGCACCACATTTTGTGATTATTTGTATATTGGTCTCTATGAAAAAGGAAATAAAAAAGAAACGCACCCCTTTTCTTGACGTAAGTTCATGATTAATGATTTTAAAGAATTACAAATTTAAATTAATTTATTAAATTTTTTATATGTTGCAAGAGATATTTTAATAAAATTAAACCATTTAGATTACATGTAATTCAAATTGAATATTAGATATAAAAGGTGTAAAAAAAAAAATAGAACAAGAAAGTAATTTGAGTTAGAATTTCGTGGATTAACGTTGGCGCAGAGAAAATTGTATAACAATATTGTAGTTAGGAATGAGTATTGGTATGGGAGAGTGTGTTTTGCTATGTTGTTAAGTGTTGATGGCGTTGCATTATTAATTCATGTAGAAAGAAGATGTGAAAAATATAATTTGTAGTTGTGTTCGCGTGAAAATGATTATTGGCATTACTCAATGCTTACCCCACCACCGACAAAGAAAGAAGGAAAGTGGACAATTTTCTTAAATGGAGAAGTTGTGGTATCATTACTTCATATGCTATTGCAATCTTTTTTTTTTTTTTTACATTATGCAAAACATCTAGAATTATATTAGGTTGGTTTTTGTCTCAATTTAAAAGCAGAAATAATTAAATACAAACTTTTATAAATGACATGAAACATATTTTAAAAGAGAAATACATTTTACACTTATATTTGCATATTTGCAGAGATATATTTTTATAAACTAGTTTCTTATTCATCTTTTTGTAATTTTATAAAATAAATACTATAAGAAAATGATAGATTTTTTTTGACGGAAAATAAATGTTACTAATTTTGATTTAACAATAGATTTTAAAAAATTATCAAGAAAATTATCAAATAATAATTAAATTTATTACAAAAAAATATGTTTAGAGACCAATTTAGAAATCAATTTTCAAATTTGAAATTACTTTTTTTTTGTTACCAAAACTTAGATAGTTAATGTTAGTAACTAATTTAGAGACCAATTCATAATAATAGTTATTTTAGTTACCAATTTGGTGACCGATTATAATTATTTGAAACTATTTTAGTTACCAATAATTTTTAATTCATAAATTGGTATCTAATTGATCACAATAGTGATTAATTATTTGTGGTCACTAATAAAAACATTTATGGTAGTGTCTCTTAGTAATTTTTTTTTTTGAATTTGTCAATAAATTTGTAAATAATTGATTTTTTTTTTAAATTTGTCGTCAAATTCATTAATAATTGATTTTTTTTAAATTGTTGATAAATTTGTTAATAATTTGATTTTTGTAATTTTGTCGGTAAATCCATCGATAATTATATATTTTAGGATTCATTAGTAATTTCATTGTTAAATCTATTGGTAAAATGAATGACAACTTTAATGCCAAATCAAATATAATATTTGTCATAAATTAACTTAAAATAATGAAAAAAATAATAGGAGAAGGGGAAGGATGTCAAGAAGGAAAAAGATGAAGAGATAAAGAGAAGGTGACAACAACATCTGTAACGGTGGCAGTAGCCATGATGGTTGCAACGATAGGCACGACGATGACAACAATGACAGATGTTGTGACAACTAGCAATGGAGGAGAATGAAGAATAAGAAGTGGACAAGGAGGAGAAGGAGAAGGAAAAGGAGGAGGAAGAAGCACTACTAGAATTTTTCATATTTCATGTAATTTTCTACAAAATTGTTATAACATTTTGCAAGAAAAGGCTTCGTTTTGTTATTTTTTAAAAAAGTTTTAGTTAACAGGTAATTCTTGTGTAGATGATTATTTCCGATAAATTTGCAAGTATTTTTTACATTTTTTTTTTGTGAAAAATGTTGTGTGCAAAATATTTTGTAAAAAAATTGTTAACAGGTTCTTACAAACTAATATTATTAACAAAATTTGTAAGTGTTTCTTAAGAAAAAATTTTCAAAATAAAATTAACAGAAAACGTAGTTTTTTTAGTAGTTAAGAGAAAGAGAAGGAAGAGTCACAACCACCAAAGATGACAAACGTGATGGTGACGACAATGATGAGGAGGAGAAGGAAGAGGAGACATAGAAAAAACGAAAAAGAAAAAGAGAAGGAAGAAAAAGAAAACAAAATTATAATATTTATTGACATATTGATAACTAAAATATGTCAATAATTATGGATTGATATTCACGGGCACATAATTATCGGAAGATTTAGAATGTCACTGATTACCGATGAATCTTCGATCATCCATAATCTCTAACGAATTTTTTTATCGTCAATATAATTTATTGATGATTACTTTACGGATTATTTTTTCCACTCATAATTTTATTATTTACCAATAAATTTACCTTTTTTTAGTGAAATATTTGATGTAAATATTTAAATCAGCAAACCTTCTAGACTTGTATGGTCTCAACCACATTTTAAAAATTATTCACCTGATATAATGAGTTTTCCACGTCCTCTTAAACAAATATCTATATGAGCCGGTCTTCCTCCCTTATGTGCAATCACACTCCAATGAAAAATCTGTAATGTAAAATCATTCAAAATTCTAACATTAAACTCAAATGCTTCACATCAACACCATTATGCTAAATTCATTCACTCGCTCATCAGACAGGAGACTTTAAAACACGTTTTCACAAACTTTAGTTAAAGTGAAGGTTAGAATAATATTTTTCAAAAGAAAGGATCAATTATTTGATAATTTAGCTTTAAATTTATTTATGTTTTTCTTTTTTGTTTAGAAGACAACGAAAAAACCCTAAAAAAAATCATTACTTGATTATTGTTCAAAAGAACAATATGAAAAAAATGAACTCATTTTTGTCAGAAAATATTTTCCTTCTGAATAAAAATGACCCGTGTCAACAACTTCTTTACGGCACAATACAAAATTTCCTTCCTTAACGTATAAATATACATGACACTTTAATTAATATATATATATATGTAATATCAATTTTTTATATGTATTACACATATATGACATATAATAAAATTTAATAGATAAATGTGTAATAAATAAATAAAAAATTTAATATATTGGCACATGCTATTTATTTAATAGATTGAATATATATAAAAATTGAAAAATGTTAAAGAATAAAAATGATGTAATAATAATAATTGAGTAATAAAAAGCTTGAATAAATACAAATTAAACCAAAAATTCAGAAAAGCAAGCTAGTTTACCATTTTTTTTTTCTAACTTCTGTCAATCAGGGAGAGAGCATGACCAAGAGAAAAGAGAAAACTGCCACATAGACACAGGATTTATTTATTTTGAAATTATATGCAAACTAAAAGGGAAAATTATATACATATATACATATACATATATATAATATGCATACTAAAAAGGAAAATTACATAATTAATTGCATATATATTTTACAAATATACAAAGTTGCTGCGAAGACGAGCATGACGAAGATCACAGAACAGGATTCTCTTCATAAAACTAGAGCCTTCGGACAAACGTTGTCATCTTCACTGGACAAAATCTTGAAACATCATTAAGTATTTCACCGTTCCAACACACGTAAAAGCCTGGGTTGGACGCGACATGCAGGTACGAACCACCCTCCAAATGCTGCACATGCATGCATGCATCCATGATGAGTGGATAGGTACCCCACGCCAAACGATGAACAACTTAATTACATATGTAACAGGTTACATCAGTTAGAGCAGAGATTAGGTCGTTTATTATAGCTGATATCGTCATTTTCGAAATCCTCAGCAGCTTCCTCGGCTATTGTTTCCAGCGTAGGTGTGTTCGAAGGTTTCTTAGGAAAAATTATAGGTGCCGGGGCAACCTCGATCCACGAACTTTGCTTTCTCATTCCCTTGCTCATTGGGACATATATGTATTTTGATGACAACAATGATTGATCTTGCTCCTCCACCACAATCTGCAATCCTTGTGTAGCAAAACGAAATTTTTTTCTCTCCTTCTCCTATGTCTAGAAAGAGGAGAGAGAGAGAGAGAGATTGAGAGTTTTTTTTTTTTCTTTTTGTTTTTTTCCTAAGAGGCTTTTTACAAGGGTTCAGGATTTGTTGGTTGCTATGTGTTAATTGGCAAAGACCTTCGTGCGTGTGTGTATATATATATATACACACACTTGGTGGAACTTGGAATGAGAGATGGGTGGAATTATAGGTGGGAGATATTTGGAGAAGGCATAAATAGGAGCATGTATACCTGGACGGTTTTCGGGAAATACACGTGGAGAATGAAAGAGTTTTCGGAAGCTTCGTTTATGACAACATTAACATAAAAATCTAGGAACCATCTAACCACAAACGTGTCCTGTAATAATTTCATTGTCGGTTTCTAAAGCCCTACTACCCCCAAACCAATTACCTGTTCCAGAGGCAAAAGAAAACGTCAACAACTCCTCACTTTTCTCCTCTCCATCAAAATATTCGTATTTTCTTATCCTAAATCTTGACAATTTGGGCATAGCCTCTAGAATATACTGGAATATAGCCAACACAGAATGGATTCCAAATTTGGAATTAGTATTCGTAATTCCTCTTTCAACATGTTACTAATATTATTATTTTCTTCTTCTGTTCTTTAAACATGTTACAGAAAGTTTTTTTTGGCGATATACAAGGTGCACTATGTTTTTTTATTTAGGTAGATGTATTTGGTTTTTGGTCCTATTATGCCCAACGAACTCAGAGTGAAGGCAACGATGTCCTTGAAAAAGGATAAAAAGTCATAGGCCACTTGAGATTGGATCAAGGCCTTTGTTTCCGTGTGGTCCCCAATGAGCCCAATTAAATGAGCCCATAAATTGGTTCAACAAAAAACTACTATAGACCGATGACTATGATGCCACGAGCCTATAAATACTAAGTACCGAGTCTACTCTACAAGGCTATTACCATGCTACACAAAACTGAGATCCATATTTTTTAAAAAAGAAAAGTTTAATATAATGTAACTTTTTCTTTAAATTTGAACTAAACTTATTATTACTTCTTCAAATTTGATAATTGTTCGGCCTAAGACCACAGATAAAGAGATAATTGGACCGGATATGAATAATATCCGTTTTTAAAATATATATTTCATTATTTGTAAGAAAATACTCAATTTTTTTATTACTCATAACGTATATATATATATATATATATATATATATATATATATATATATATATATATATAT
>Ga0099822_1009578_pt1 | contig 12176 bp, 8 predicted proteins | sample CowpeawhiteBW_FD_76839 | JGI IMG/M metagenome (GOLD analysis project Ga0099822, IMG submission 76839) | Root nodule microbial communities of legume samples collected from California USA - Cow pea white BW | ecosystem: Host-associated > Plants > Roots > Nodule | place: USA: California | collected... | reverse complement strand
GCCGATTCGGTTCGATGTGAGCGTCCGTTAGCTAAAATTCGAACGATCCGCTCAATCCGGACACAAGACAGATTTGCCACCATGGCGCTCTCGAACCCCGGAGAGCGCGATGAGCGAAGTCGAATTTGATCTGCTGTTGGACGCCGTGCGAACGGCCGTCGCGCCCGAGGAGGATTTCTTGGCTCAGCCCCTGCCCCGCGTTCAGCCGCCGCCGCGCGCCGCCAACGACAACCGCGCGCCATGGCCGCTGATTCCGTTTCCCGACGGCTGGCACGCCGCCTGTTAAGGCAGCGTCTTATCTGTTGACCGCAAGTGATTGATACGAAAGGTGGAGGCCACGACCAGAATTGAACTGGTGTACACGGTTTTGCAGACCGTTGCGTAACCACTCCGCCACGTGGCCCCACGGGCCGCACTCATATACGGCCTCACTCCGATAGGCAACCGAGCCGGACCGCAATCGCGCACCAATCGCGGCGGCCCTTTTCGTCACCGGGTGCTAGCCTCGCCTCCGCCTGCGGAAGTCCCGCTTCTTCGGTTTCGGCGCCAATTCCGGCATGTTGGCTTGGACCTCGCGAAATCTCGCCAACATTCGCTCGAAGCTGGCGATCAGCGTCACGGCAATGTCCGGCCGCTTCTCCAACCCTGCCAGCAGCATCGCTGCCGCCTCGATGGTGGACAGGCCATCGCGCCGTGGTTCCCGACGCAACCGGCCATAACGGGAGGGCCGCTTCGGTCCGAGAATCACGCGCTGGCATTTCAGCATCCAGGCATTGCGCCACCACAAGGCCTTGGCCTGGCTCCAGGTGCCGTCGAGCAGCACGACGCCCTCGATGTCGGCGAGGACGCCCCGCTGATCCGGCTCCAGTTCCCCTTTGCGGTTGATGGCGATGATCTCGGCATCGGTGTCGAAGTCCTCGGCCTTGGCCGAGCCGAGATAGAGCACCGCCCAGCGCGACGGGTCAGCGACCGGCCGGCCGAGTGCCTTCGACAGACTCGGCCAGGAGAGTCCGATCCGGACGACCGCATTCTTGAAATGTCGCGCGGTCAGCCGCGCGGTGCCAAGCGCCCTGTCCTGCTCCTGCGGATGCTGCAGGATCAGGAGCTGGATGCGGCTCTCGATCGGCGTGACACTGTCGCAGATGCACAGTGGCAGCGGCTTGCCGCAATGCGGGCATTCCGCGAGCGTCCCGAGCACAATATCGGTCTGTGAGTCCGTCGGTTCCGACATGGGTTCGCTATACGCCAGGGACGGAGCAATTCAACCTATTCCCGCCGGCGCCGCCACCGCCGATGGCGCCGGGCGCTGGCGCAGCCGGTTGATCAGCAGGTAGATCACTGGCGTCGTGTAGAGCGTCAGGATCTGCGATCCGAACAGCCCGCCAATGATGGTGATGCCGAGCGGCCGCCGCAACTCGGTGCCCGGGCCGGTAGCGATGACCAACGGTATGCCGGCGAACAGCGCCGCCATCGTCGTCATCAGGATAGGTCGGAAGCGTGCACGGCAGGCCTCGAAGATCGCGTCCCGCGACGACAGTCCCTGATGGCGCTCGGCCTCCAGGGCGAAGTCGACCATCATGATGCCGTTCTTCTTCACGATGCCGATCAACAGGATGATGCCGACAAAGGCGATCACGGTCAGCGGCGTATTGGTGAGCTGCAGCGCCAGCAACGCGCCGAGCCCGGCCGACGGTAATGTCGAGATGATCGTGATCGGATGCGCCAGGCTCTCATAGAGCACGCCAAGCACGATATACATCGCGATCAGTGCGCCGAGGATCAGAAGCGGCTGCCGCCCGCTGGTCTTTCTGAAGTCGCCGGCATTGCCGTCGAAGCTGCCGCGGATGCCCTCCGGCATGTGCAGCTCGTTGACCGCCTGCTGGATGTTTGACGTCGCGACCTCCAGCGGCACGTCCGGCAACAGGTTGAACGACACTGTGGTCGAGGGGAAACCGCCCGAATGATATACCGCCAGGGGCGACAATCCCCGCTGGTAATGCACCACGGCCGACAGCGGCACCTGCACGCCATTGGCACCGGCAACATAGATGCGCTCCAGACTCGATGGGTCGTTCTGGAATTTCGGGTCGATTTCCAGCACCACCATGTACTGGTTGCGCTGGGTGTAGATGATCGAGATCTGCCGCTGCGAGAACGCGTTGTTGAGCGCATTGTCGATGTCCTGGACGCGGACGCCGAGGCTCGATGCGATCTTGCGGTCGATCACGAGATTGAGCTGCAGGCCGCCCGGATCGCGGTCGGAGGACACGTCCGTGATGCCCTCCACCGTCTCCATGCGCTTGGCCACGATCGGCGCCCATTTCTGCAACAATTCGAGGTCGGTCGAGGACAGCGTGTACTGGTAGTCGGAATCGATCTGCCGGCCGCCGGTGCGGATGTCCTCTGCCGCGAACATGAACAGGCGGATGCCGGTCACCATGAACAAATTGCGACGCAGCCGGTCGATCACTTGTGCGGTCGTCAGGCCGTCGCGCTGCTCCGGCGGCTTGAGACTGATGAACATGAAGCCGCGGTTCGCGGTGCTGCCGCCGACCGACGAACCGATACCGGCAACCGCGGGATCAGCCATCACGATGTGGGCGAGCTGCTGTTGCAGCGAGAGCATCCCCTGGAACGAGATATCTGCGGATGCGCGGGTCGAGCCGATGACGAAGCCGCTGTCGTCGGTCGGGAAATATCCCTTCGGCGTCTTGATGTAGAGCGTCACCGTCAGCGCGATGGTGGCAAAGAACACCAGCAGCGTCAGGACGGGATAGCCGAGCACAATCCGTAGCGTCCAGGTGTAGAACGCCACGACCCGCGACAACGCGCCCTCGATGGCGCGGTCATACCAGGTTGTGTGATCGGAGGTCGCTTCCTTGATGTAGTGCGCGCAGATCATCGGCGTGACCGTCAGCGACACCACGGTCGAGACCACGATGGCGAAGGTCAGCGTCAGGGAGAATTCGCGGAGCAGCCGGCCGACGATTCCGTCCATGAAGATCAATGGCGTGAACGCCGCGATCAGCGACAGGGAGATCGACAAGACCGTGAAGCCGATCTGCTTGGCGCCTTCCAGCGCGGCCGGAAACGGCGCCATGCCCTGCTCGAGATTGCGGTACATGTTCTAGATCATCACGATCGCGTCGTCGACGACGAAACCAACGGAAATCGCGAGCGCCATCAGCGACAGATTGTCGATCGAAAAGCCCGCAAGCCACATGCCGCCGCAGGTGCCGGCCAGCGCCAGCGGCACCGAAACGCCGGCTGCAATCGTCGGCACGCCGCGGCGCAGGAACACGAACACCACGACCATCACCAGCACGACGGTCGCGAGCAGCGTGAGCTGCATGTCAAGGACGCTGGCCCGGATGGTGCCGGTTCGATCGACCAGCGTCGAGAGCTCGACCCCGGCCGGGATCCATTGCTTCAGCTCCGGGATCAGCGCACGGACGCGATTGACGGTGTCGATGACGTTGGCATCGCCCTGCTTGGTGATCTGGATCAGCACCGCGGGCTGCTTGTTGAACCAGGCGATCGAGCGGGCGTTGCGCACGGAGTCCCTGATTTCGGCGACATCCGAGAGCCGCACGAAATTGCCGTTCGCGCTCTTGATCATGATGTCGCGGAATTCGGCGGCAGTCCGCATCTGCTTGTTGATCGACAGCGTCTCGCTGAGCCTGTCGCCGTTGAAGATGCCGACCGGGCCGAGCGGATTGGCGTTGATGATCGCGGTGCGGACGTCGTCGGTCGAGATCCCGGCTTTCGCCAGCGAGACCGGGTTGAGTGAGATACGAACGGCCGGCTGGTCGGCGCCACTGACGGTGACCTCGCCGACGCCCGGGACCTGCGAGATGCGCTGCGCCAGCACCGTGTCGGCCACGTCGTACATCGCGCTGGTCGAGATCGTCTTCGAGGTCAGCGCCAGCACGAAGACCGGGGCCGCCGCCGGATTGGCTTTGCGGAACCTGGGCAGCGACGGCAGGTCGCTCGGCAGATCGGCCAGCGAGGCGTTGATCGCGGCCTGGACATCGCGCGCCGCGCGGTCGATATCGCGACCAATCGAGAACTGCACCTGGATACTCGTCGAGCCCAGCGAGCTTGACGAGGTGATCTGGTCGATGCCGGCGATCTCGCCGAGCTTGCGCTCGAGCGGCGCCGCCACCGTTGCGGCCATCACCGACGGATCAGCGCCTGGTCTGCTTGCCTGCACACGGATCATCGGGAAATCGACGTTCGGAACCGAGGACACCGGTAGGAACTGGTAGGCGACCAACCCGACCAGGAACAGCCCGATCGCAAGCAGCGTAGTGCCCACCGGCCTGCGGATGAAGGGCTCCGAGATCGACATCACTGCATGCCCTCGGTCGCGCCCGCGATCGGGGGGCCGCGCGGACCTGCCTCCGGCACTGCTCGTCCGATCCGGCGGTTGAGCCGATCGAGCGCCAAATAGATCACCGGCGTGGTGTAGAGCGTCAGCAACTGACTGAGCAACAAGCCGCCGATGATCGAAATACCGAGCGGGAAGCGTAGCTCCGATCCCGTACCGCTTTCGATCGCGAGCGGCAGCGCACCGAACAGCGCGGCGAGCGTCGTCATCATGATGGGACGGAAGCGCAACAGGCAGGCCTGCACGATCGCGTCATAGGACGACATGCCCTGGTGACGCTCGGCCTCCAGCGCGAAGTCGATCATCATGATCGCGTTCTTTTTGACGATGCCCATCAGCAGGATGATGCCGATCAACCCGATCACCGAGAGGTCCTGTCCGCACAGCATCAACGCGAGGATCGCCCCGACGCCGGCCGAGGGTAGCGTCGACAAGATGGTGATCGGGTGGATGTAGCTCTCGTAGAGCACGCCGAGCACGATGTAGATCGTGATGATCGCGGCCAGGATCAGCCAGGGCTGTCCGGCGAGCGATCGCGCGAATTCGGCGGCGTCGCCGGAATAGATGCCGACGATGCTCCCGGGCATTCCGATGCGGGTCTCGATCGTCTTCAGCGCCGTGACAGCATCGCCCAGTGCCTCCCTGGGCGCAAGGTTGAAGCTGAGCGAGGCCGAGGGGAATTGCGCCTGGTGCGAGATCGCCAGCGGCGCCGTGGTCCGCGTCAGCGTCGCCACCGCGGACAGTGGCACCTGCGCGCCGTTCGCGCCGGGCAGATACATCTTGTCCAGGATCGACGGATCGCGCTGGTACATCGGCAGCGCTTCGAGCACGACGCGATACTGGTTGGCCTGGCCGTAGATCGTCGAGATCTGCCGCTGCGCGAAGGCGTCGTTCAGGGTGTCGGTCACACCCTGCAGGTTGACGCCGAGCTGGCCGGCGCGCTGGCGGTTGATGTTGAGCGCCGCGCGGAGGCCGCCGTCCTGCGCCTCCGAGGAGACGTCGCGGAAAATCGGATTGCGCCGCATTTCGGTGACCAGCTTTCGCGCCCATTCCGACACCTCGGCCGCATCCGTTCCGGTCAGCGTGTACTGATATTGCGACCGGCTCGACTGGGTCGAAATCTGCACGTCCTGCACCGGCTGGAAGTAGATGGTCATGCCGGGGATCGTCGCGACCCTCTGCTTGAGGCGCGCTGTCACCGCCGCCACGTCGTCGCGCCGCTGGTCGCGCGGCTTCAGCGTCATCACCAGGCGCCCGACATTGGTGGTCGGATTGACTGAACCCGCGCCGATCACCGAGACGACGCCGGTCACATCGGGATCTGCCTTGATGATGTCGGAAGCCGCGGTCTGACGCCGCTTCATCTCCGCGAACGAGACGTCGGGACCCGCCTCGGTCACGGCTGTGATCGAGGACGTGTCCTGGAGCGGTAGAAAGCCCTTCGGCGCGAGCACATACATCAACAGCGTCAGCGCGATCGTCGCAAACGTTACGACCAGCGTCGCGCGCTGACGCTGCAACACCCAGAGCAGCGTGCGATGGTACAACGCCACCACGCCGTCGATAAAGCGGCTGACCGCGGCGAGGCCCGGAACGGCGATCTCTTCGTGGATGTTCTTGAGCAGCCGCGAGCACATCATAGGGGTCAGCGTCAATGACACCACGGCCGAGGTGACGACCGCGATCGTCAGCGTCAGCGCGAACTCGCGGAACATGCGGCCGACCAGGCCGGACATGAACAAGAGCGGGATGAACACGGCGATCAGCGACACCGTCAGCGAGATCACGGTGAAGCCGATTTCGCTGGCGCCCTTCAGCGAGGCCTCCATCACCGTCTCGCCCTCTTCCATGTGGCGGACGATGTTCTCGATCATGACGATGGCGTCGTCGACCACGAAGCCGGTCCCGATCGTCAGCGCCATCAGCGACAGATTATCGAGGCTGAAGCCGGCGAAATACATGATCCCGAAGCTGGTGATCAGCGACAGCGGCAGCGCCACGCCGGCAATCAGCGTTGCGCGCAACGATCGCAGGAACAGCAACACCACCAGCGTCACCAGCACCACGCTCAGGATCAGCGTGAATTGCACGTCATGGACGGAGGCGCGGATCGTCACGGTGCGGTCGGAGACCACAGTCAACTTGACGCCGGCCGGAATGGCGCGCTGCATCCGCGGAATTTCGGCCCGGATCTGGCGGACCACCGCGATCACATTGGCGCCGGGCTGGCGCTGAATGTCGATGATGACGGCCGGCGTGCCCTGGTACCAACCGCCGGTGCGGTCGTTCTCCAGCCCGTCGACGATTTGCGCGACGTCGCCGATCGTGACCGGCGACCCGTTACGATAGGCGATGATGATCGGCTTGTAGGCGTCGGCCGCCGCGATCTGGTCGTTGGCGGCGATGGTGTAGGATTGCTGCGCGCCGTCGAGCGATCCCTTCGGCCCCGACACGTTGGCGCCCGCGATCGCGCTGCGCAAATCCTCCATAGCGATCCCGTAAGCCGCGAGCCGGGCCAGATCGGCCTGTACGCGCACTGCGGGCTTCAGGCCGCCGAGGATCGAGACCCGGCCGACGCCTGAAATCTGGCTCAAGCGTTGCCCCAGGATGGTGTCGGCGAGATCGCTCATCGCTCGCAGCGAAATCGTGTCAGAGGTGAGCGCCAGCGTCATGACCGGCGCGTCCGCCGGGTTCACCTTGGCGTAGACGGGCGGATACGGCAGTGTCTTCGGCAGGATGCCGGCCGCCGCATTGATCGCGGCCTGCACGTCCTGCGTCGCGCCGTCGATGTCGCGGTTGAGATCGAATTGCAGCGAGATCTGGCTGACGCCAAATGAGCTCGTCGAGTTCATCGACGATAGCGACGGAATCTGCCCGAGCTGCCGCTCCAGCGGCGCGGTGATCAGGGAAGCGACGACATCGGGGCTCGCGCCGGGCAGTTGCGTCGTGACTTGCACGGTCGGGAAGTCAACCTGCGGCAACGCGGAGACCGGCAGCGCCCAGTAGCCGAGCGCCCCGCCCATCATCAGTGCAATGCCGAGCAGCGAGGTCGCAATCGGACGGCGGATGAACGGTTCGGAGACGCTCATGGCTGCGTCTTCGTCGTGCCGCCTGACTGTTCAGCCCCCGCCGATGGCGGCGCCGGAGCCGGCCCAGTCTGCCCCCTCTGATCGCCCTCGCCATGCTCATGGCGGCCGCCATGCTGTGCACCGCCCTTGCCTTGCCCCTGGCCGCCGCCCCTGCCGTCGGGACTACGGCCACGCTTATGTGGCGCCAGATCGGCGGCGGGTGCTTGCGTGTCCTTGCCGATGACGACCTTCGAACCGTCAGCGAGGTTGGCGAAGCCTGTCGTCACGACGCGGTCGGACGTGGTCAGGCCGCTCGCGATCACGGCATCATGCTCGTTCTGCTGCGTCACCGTGACAGCCTTCGCGGTCACGATGTCGTCTGCGCCGATCACATAGCTGAAGGTGCCGGCCGGTCCGCGCTGCACCGCCGAGGTCGGCACCACGATCGCCTGCGCCAGCGTCTCCACCTTGAGTCGGACATTGACGAACTGGCCGGGCCAGAGCTGGTACTTGGCATTGGGGAATTCGGCCTTGAGCTTCAGCGTGCCGGTGGTCGGATCGACCTGGTTGTCGATGCCGGTCAGCTTGCCGGTATCGATCACGGTGACGCCGTCATTGCCGAACACGTCGACGGCGAGCGTGCCCTTGGCCGCCGCCGCATTCACCCGCGTGATCTGCTGCTGCGGCAGGCTGAACCAGACCGCGATCGGCTGCAACTGCGTCAGGATGACAAGTCCGGTGGTGTCGGAGGCGTGAATGATGTTGCCCTGGTCGACCTGGCGCAGGCCGGCCCGTCCCGAAATGGGCGCGATGATCTTGGTGTAGCCCAGCGTCGCCGCCGCGTTGTCGATGGCGGCCTGGTCGGCCCTGACCAGCGCTTCCTGCTGCGCCACCACGGCCTTCTGGGTATCCGCCTGCTGCTTCGAGCCGGCATTGGTCGCGGCGAGTTGCTGGTAGCGCGCGAGATCGATCTTCTGGTTGGCGAGCAGCGCCTCGTCCTGCGCCTTCGTGGCGACCGCTTGGTCGTACTGGGCCTGGTAGATTGCGGGGTCGATCTCACCGAGCACGTCGCCCTGCTTGACGTCCTGGCCCTCGACGAACTTGACCGCGATCAGCTTGCCGTCGACCTGCGAACGCACGGTGACCGTGTTCAACGCCTTCACCGAGCCGACGCCGTCAAGATAGACGGGCACGTCCTGCACACGCGGCGTGGCCGCAAGCACCGGTACAGGGAGGTCGGGCCGCATGCCTGCACGGCGGCCGCCGGCGCCATCCTGCTTCTGCTGGAAGGCGAGCCAGCCGAGATAGCCAAGGCCGCCCAGGATCACGAGAGTGATGACCAGCGACACCATGCGCTTGAGCAGCCGCGAGACCACCCCCGGCTTGCGCGCAGCGCTCTTTTTGTCGTCCTTCGTGTCGGGCTTAAAGAGCATCGACCGGTCTTTCTATCTTCGGTTCCCAGCCGCCCCCCAGCGCCTGATACAGGCTCACGATCGCCAGCAGCCGGGCCAGTTGGGCCTGGGAGTAGGCATCTTCAGCCTGGAACAGCGTGAGTTGTGTGTTTAGCACAGTTACAATATCGGCGGTTCCGGCCTTGAGCTGCTGCTCGGCTAGATCGAACGCGCGCCGCGACGCCGACAACACGTCGCGCTGTAGCTGCAGCTTTCGCGTGGTCTCACGGATCGCGACCAGCGCGTTGTCGACGTCGGTGAAAGCCTGGACCACCGTCTTGCGGTAGGTCTGCAGCAGTTCGTCCTGCTTGGCCTTGGTGTATTCAAAATTGCCGAGGATCCGGCCGCCATCGAAGATCGGCTGGGTCGCGCTGCCAACCAGGCTGAAGAACGCCGCATGCGGCTGGAACAGCGAGACCAGCGCCTGGCTCTGATAGCCGCCCTGCCCGGTGAGCTGGATGCTCGGGAAGAACTGCGCCCGCGCGCTGCCGACATTGGCGGTCGCGGAAGCGAGCTGGGCCTCCTGTCTGCGAATGTCGGGCCGCTGGGTCAGCAAGTCCGACGGCAGGCCCGGTGTGACCCGCGGAACTGCGACCGAGTTCAGCGTACCGCCCGAAATGCGCACGCTCTCCGGCGGCCGCGACACCAGTACGGCGAGCGCGTTGATGTTCTGGTCGAGCGTTTGCCGGAGCGGCGGCACCAGTGCGCGCTGGTTGGCGAGCACGCTCTCCTGCTGCGCGACATCGAGGTCGGTGCCGGTGCCGGCCTTGAAGCGATCCTTGATGGCATTGAGGATGCGCTCGGCGCTGGCGATATTGCGCTGGGCGGTGCGCAGCCGATCTTGGGTCGACAGCACGGTAAAATAGGCGGTGGCGACGGTCGTCAGTGTCGTCAGCGCCGTCACCTCGCGATCGAACCGGTTGGCGACGGCCGTCTCCTCGGCCGCCTGCGCGGCGTCGCGGTTCTGTCCCCAGAAGTCGAGTTGGTAGCTCGCGCTCAGCGCCGTGTTGTAGTTGACCACCTCGCGCCCACCATTGGTGAGGCCGCTGGCGCTGGAGCCGGAGGTGCGTGAATATGTCTCCGATCCGTTGAGATTGAGCGTCGGCAGCAGCGGCGCTCCAGCCTGCCGCGCCAGTGCATCGGCCTGACGGAAACGGGCAACGGCAGCGGCGATGTCGAGGTTGACGATCTGGGCCTCCTCCATCAGTTGCGCCAGCTCGATTGAGCGGAAAGCCCGCCACCAATCGAGCGCCGGCAACGCATCGGCGGAGCGGCCCTGCCGCGCGGACTTGTAGCCTTGCGGGATATCCAGCGCGGGATCGGGGATGTCCTGGGTCAGGATGCAGCCGGTGGAGCTTGCGGCAAGGCTCAGTGCGACGAATGATCGGCCCGCCAGCCGTCGCATGCGAAGGACGAGGCCGAACCGACCTCCAGGCACCATCACGGAAGCCGGTTGGGTCACACCCGTTCTCCGCCGCACACAGACCTCGCCCGTGGCGCACAAATGACGCGATCAGGGATGGTCTGCGGGGTATTCAAGGGTGATGCTTCCAATGGAACCGGACGGGCATATTACCCTTGTGCGGATGGTGCGGACAGCCCTCGCAAGGTCCGCCCGATGTCGCATCCGGCGCGATTCCGCGCCATCGAAACTGCGATTTTCCCCAGTTTTTCCGGCTTTCCTAGACGATCCGGCGGCCTTGCCGGCACCACGATTCTTACAAAGATTTCATGGGATTTCCGCGGCCTGTTGCATCGATTCCGCAACTCGACGAGTTGAGATCGATCTCGGCGACTTGGGCCTGCATGCAACGGACGCGAGCGAGCCGCTTCCGCGGATGAACGATCAGCAGGTCGGTCGATACGCGACCGCCCTCACTCCGTCCGCGGATGCGCCGCCGCGCGGTCGATCATCGCGAATTGATCGTCCGAAGGCTCTCGCACCAAATTCGTGACGAACATGCGATCTGCAGAAGTTTTTCCCGCCACTTGAGAGAGCCACAAAAGCGCGTTCTACGCCCTCCGTGACATGCATCGTCTCGGGTCGACGGAGGTAAGTCCGGCCGCTTCGCCGCAGTGCAAAAGCCTTTCCCTTTTGCGATCAGCGCACTACGTTCCCCGCCAAGCAAAACATCGACCGGCAAAGATCATCCCTGACATGGCATTCAACAAAGACGTCGTCGAAGCAATCGGCAATACCCCCCTCATCAAGCTCGAGCGCGCTTCCGAACTGACCGGCTGCACCATTCTGGGCAAGGCCGAGTTCATGAATCCCGGCCAGTCGGTCAAGGACCGCGCCGGCAAGTGGATGATCCTGGAGGCCGAGAAGCGCGGCGACCTGAAGCCGGGCGGGCTTGTCGTCGAATCGACGGCGGGCAATACCGGAATTGGGTTGGCGGTCGTTGCGAGCGCGCGCGGTTACCGCACCCTGATCGTGATTCCGGAAACCCAGAGCCGGGAAAAGAAGGATATGCTGCGGCTGTGCGGCGCCGAGCTCGTCGAGGCGCCGCAGCTCCCCTTCTCCAATCCGAACAACTATCAGCATCTCGGCCGGCGTCTCGCCGACCAGCTCCGCAAGACCGAGCCGAACGGCGTGTTGTTCGCCGACCAATGGAACAACCTCGACAATCCCAAGGCGCATTACGAATCCACGGGGCCGGAAATCTGGCAGCAGACCAATGGCAAGGTGGACGGCTTCATCTGCTCGGTCGGGACCGGCGGCACGCTCGCCGGCGTCAGCCGCGCCCTGAAGGAAAGGAACAAGGACATCGTGATCGCCTGTGCCGATCCACACGGATTTGCGATGTACGAACTGTTCAAGAATGGTCAGGTCAAGTCGACGCCGGGCGACTCGATCACCGAGGGCATCGGCCTCGGACGCAAGACGCCGGTCGTCGAGACAGCGCAGGTCGACGATGCGTTCCTGATTTCCGACGAAGAAGCCGTGACGACCATCTATGAGCTTCTGCAACACGAAGGCCTGTGCCTGGGCGGCTCGACCGGCATCAACATCGCGGGCGCGATTCAGCTCGCCAAGCGGCTCGGCCCCGGCAAGACCATCGTCACCATCCTCTGTGATTCCGGCAATCGCTATCAGTCCAAGCTGTTCAACCCGGACTTCATGCGCTCGAAGAACCTGCCGGTGCCGGAATGGCTGGAGAAGCGCAGCAAGGTCGAATTGCCGCTGGTGTGAAGGGCGTGAGCCCGCCACACTTGCCGACCTCATCCTGAGGAGGCGCGCAGCGGCGTCTCGAAGGATGGGCCGCG
>Ga0099822_1009572_pt1 | contig 12179 bp, 11 predicted proteins | sample CowpeawhiteBW_FD_76839 | JGI IMG/M metagenome (GOLD analysis project Ga0099822, IMG submission 76839) | Root nodule microbial communities of legume samples collected from California USA - Cow pea white BW | ecosystem: Host-associated > Plants > Roots > Nodule | place: USA: California | collected... | reverse complement strand
TATATATATATATATATATATATAGGTTCATTCATTGGGGTATGAGTATGAATCTTAATGCAGTAGAAGATTTCGTGCGTGTTCTATGACGTGTGGGACAAACGCGTTCAGAAGGAGAAAGAATAAAGACGTGTTTGAATTTTGAAGTTTCTAAGAATGCTGCATTGTTGTGTTTGGGCACGCAAATTAACGCGCGTGACACGTTGCACTTAATAATACGGCTTTCTAGATGTGGATCGAGTGAGTCATCGTATCGTATGAATTTTTTTATCAAGATTGATTGTTTTTGTTAAAAATATTTTAATTTATCTAATATGATTTATCTAATATGAATTATAATATGATTTTCTCTCACAAATACAATCTATTTTGATGTGCTTTTTCATGCATATCATCAAATAAATAATTCAACCATTGAATTTCACATGTAATAGCAGCCAGGGCAGGTTAAGTAACATTTTTGCGGGAAAAGTCATTGACTTTCCTCAATTTTTAAGCATAAGATAAATCAAGTTCCAACTATCCTAAAAAATCAATTTATTTTAAAAGTATATATCATCACCCATAAGCTTAAAAATGCCATATCAGCATCACCCCGAGTCCCGTTGCTAGATACATGAGACGCCTAACTGGTTCAACATCTTCCTCTTCAACTCTCAAGATTCTGAATCCCTTTGGACCAATCATTCTCATTCGCACCTTCCTTGATCAAATCCATCTTCTTGTTCTCAAAATTGAACTCACCACTCCCAAATTAATGTATATCAAAGTGAAATATGGAACAAAGAATTTTATAAGCCACAACAATAATTCTTGTTATTCTTTGAAGTTTTTGCCATTTACAAATGGGATTAAACCCATGTCCTTTAAACCTTGAACATGAGACTCATTGTAACTTGGTTGCCCCCAACTATTACAATAAGACAAGGAAAACAAATGATGACAAGACATACCTCACCAAACACGAATTTTGGTTGCCCCCAACTATTACAATAAAACAAGAAAAACGAATGATGACAAGACATACTTCACCAAACACGAATTCAAACTCACGAACTAAGCTGTGCACAATATCTTCTTGTTGACCACAAATTGCACTCCTTCAAATCCTAAATTAGTATTTATCACCAATTTGAATTTGAAGATCTATCAAACCCTAAGAGCAAATACAAATACAACGGGTCACGTCACAAAAATATTTCCAACTCATAAACTTAATTGATCAAAATGTATAAAAATTAGGACCAAATTAACTATAAAACGAAAATAGAGACCAAATTAAATAAAATTGATGAAAATAAAAACCAAATATGTATTTAAACCTAAAACATTTTTAAGAGTACGGTTTAATACTCATATTAGAGACTCTTATGATCTTGTTTGATAATTAATTTGATCTTTCTATTTCGTAATTTCTAGGTTAAAAAAAATTAATAAATATTAGATAATATAGGTAATTAGCTATTAGAGAACCAAAGAATATTTTTATCTTCAATTAATATAAATAAAAAACTGTTGAAAAATAAGTGAATATGAAAACTGAAAAAGCATAATTTAACTTTTATTCTAACAAATAGCTCCAACTAAATCAATTTAATTAAAATTGGATTGGTTTAGTTCAAATCGTTCAAAAAATATTCAAAACTCAAATCAAATCAATCCAATATGATTAAATAAGTTTGAAGAATTTGATTTTTCTCCCAAAGCCAAACCAAGCTAGGCTTCTAGTTCCTGCACACCCCTCAACTTCTTCACACAGCTTCTCAAACTTTCAAAATGACCGTTTTATATCCTCGGAAAAATAATTTCTGGATTACATATTCCAGAAACTTTTCGAAATAAATTTTCAGAATATAATTTCCAGAACAAAATTTTTGTAATATATAAATTGTGTATGGAATAAATTTTTTGAAATGAAATTTTGGAAAAAAAATACTTTCTGAAACTCATAAAAATGTTTTTCGAAATGAATTTTCCAAAATACTCATATGAAATATACTCTGAAAAGAACTTTCCAAAACCATGGAAGATGTTTCGAAAAAAACTTTTCGGGAATGATTATATTTTTTTTTTTGCACTTCTTTTTCCTGTGCAGCATTCTTCCTCTCTTCTTCATCCTTTACGGCGGCGGTGTGGCGGCTGTGGTGGTGGAAGCAATGGTAGTAGTGGTGTGGTGTAGTCAATGGTGAAAGATGTTGAAATCTTTTCATGGTATTGTGGGGTGCAGTAGTATTTGTGGGCAATAGCCACCAAGCTATGAAGGGTCCAAGCTGTTGCCCCAATTGCACTGTGTAGATGATTATGTCCATTCTACCAGTCTGCAATATTAAAGACAAAGAGCTACAATTCCATAACATTTTTGCAGCATAGCCTATGAATCATGCATGGTAAGATAATGCAAGGGGTCAACATTAAAGTCTAGATCACAAAGTTGACATGATTGAATATATAAAAAATAAAAGCTCAGAGGTACAATGATTTATAGTAGATAACAAAAATCTATAGTATATGTACAAATATATACAACACCGACTTGGGACCACATCAGTTATGGTCTAGCAGAATATCATTGTGGTTTACATGTTGCCAAGCTTAAGCTTCAGAAATGTAGCCTATCTCCTCCCAAGAACAGCTACCAAAGTAAGAACAAAATTAGAAGTCCATACAAAACAAAACTTGGAAAATACTAATACCCCAGAAGAGGGGAAGAAATGAGCAACCAGGAAATGGTGTCCCAATCCTATTTTTTGAACCTGAGAAAAAGCAATGACATGCCACTGAAATATGACAAGAACACAGCTTTGCAAATGATACATGTAAAAATCAAAAGAATGCAATGAAACAAAAGTCCTATAGGCCAAGACAGCAGCTATCACATGTTACTTAGGCAAGAAAAAGGGGCAATAGGGTAACCAAATTTGCAATGTTCATGATTTTCCCTTCCCAGAAGCAGCTGTTTCCCGCTGATTGCGAAAATGGCTGAGAAGCTGTTGTGCCTGCATCAACATGTACATGTCAGCATTTTTTTCTCTCGATTTTTAGATTGTGCCCATTACAAGATACACTGCATGCAACTATGATCAAGCTTTCTCATGATAGCTATAGTAGTTATGACTAGCAGGGGTTTAGGATGAATAATTCACTTAAAATGCACAAATACAATATTATCCAATCACACTATTATGTATAATAAGTTTGTTAACTTGTATAAATTGGTTAACCATGTAAAAATCTCTACACTGATAGTGCATGAAAATTAAACTCGTAGAAAAATATTAGAAACAAAGGTTGCTGCCCTTAGTTTCAACTTCCAACAAAATGAGTGCATAATTATGATTGACCCTAAGGCTTCAACACAATTCTACGGACAAAGAATTCAGCAAAATGCAGAAAACTGACTGAGAGATATACACAGACAATAAAACTGTTAACCACCAATAAGGATAATAAGCTCCACACCTTTTCCTTTGCTCTTGGTGTACCAGATACTGACAATGCAACTAGGGGAGGGACAGCTCCTTCTTGCAAAACTAGATTACAGAACTTAGTACTATGAAGGCACAATTGCAAGAGAATGGAGGCAGCATTTTCCTTTCCCCTCTGAGAACCTGACTCAACAACTTCAACAAGTAAGGGGATACCCCTTTCCCTTGCAATTTCTAATCGGCCCTCTGGAATGGTTGACAGGTTTGACAGAAGAGCAACAGACTTGTCAACCATTCCACTAGCTTCGTCCAATAACCGAACCAGAAATTTCACTGCTCCAGCTTGAACTATACGAGCTTTATTCTCATGAAATATTGAAAGGTTAAATAAAGCAGTAGCAGCATCCTTCTTTCCTCTAAGAGTTCCTGAGGCAAGAAGATCAACCAAAGCTTTAACAGCTCTTGAACGGCCAATTCTTGCCTTATTGTTCTCAAGTACTGAGAGGCTGAATAGAGTTGCCGCAGAATTCGCCTTGGCACTATCATTTCCTGTCTTCAAAACATGGATGAGAGGTTCTATGGCTCCTGCTTCCATGATGAAAGTCTTGTTCTCTTCATTAATTGACAAGTTCAGTAGAGCTGTCACAGCATGCTCTTGTGTTACCTTCACGTCTGAATGTAGCAATGAAAGCAAAGGCATGGAAGCCCCACACTGCCCTACAATGACACGGTTTTCCTGGTTATGCTTTGTAAGGAGCCTCAATTCTTCAGCAGCAGTAGTCTGTGTTTCAACTGATTGACTGTGAAGGTCTTCAATCAATCTAAAGACATGAGATGTGGTGGTCAATTCATCTGACCCGGAGTTTGAAACAGAATGTGAATCATATCTTGACAGACTACCACTATTATTATTATCATTATGATTTCCATTCTCCAACAATCCCACATTTGATCCAGGATTTTGAAATGTTTTTCCAGATATCCAAGGAGATATCCCTGATTGTTTGTTACCAGGAGAAGGACACGTGTTTTTGATTTCTCCGGAGAGCACCTTCACATTTTGATGCCTGTTGGATATCCCTGACACCTCTTTTGAAACTGCACAATCAGTACTAGAAATGGAACTTGAAAATGATTCACTTCTGCTGTGAGTATATGGGGACTCTTGCTCACACCTTTCGGCTGCTCCACTCTGGCATCCATTGTATTCTCCACATAATCTGAAAGAGTTATCAACCTTTTGCTTTTCAAATGCATTTTCAGTTTGAAGAGATGATCTTGAAATGGAATTGCTACTAGAGAGAGACCCAACACGGCAATCATCTTGAGGCAATAAATTATCCATGGGGGACGTGACACAGGCAGATTTTTTGTGGTCAGAAATACCAGAAAGTTTAACATTATTTTCCTCACACCAAGTTGCTATCATAGCTTTGACAGTGTAATTGGGAATGAGATTTGTATGAGTAAGTCTCTGACGAGTTTTGGGACAAACTGTCAGCCCATGATCAAGCCACTTTTGGATGGATTGCCTCTCATATGTTTGACCTGAAGCCACAATAACAGGATCCAACATGAGTTCCAACGATAAAGGACAAAGGAAGTATGGAGGGATTGAGAGACCACTCTTGACTACAGGGCACTCAGTTTTGATCATATAATCGCGCAAACTACGGACAAGATTCACAATTTCATTAATTTCTTCTATGTCCGCTATCATTTTATTGGCTTCAATGTTCACCCTTTCCTTTTCCACAGCAATGCTTTCTTTTAAGAGCTCCTGATTTGGTGTCAATTTAAGTAACTCAATAATTTCCTTCAGATGCTCCTTGCTTGGTTCAATATTGTCTCTTTGATTTCTCAGTGCTTCTTCTATATAGACCATTGCCAGTTCCTTCTTGAGACACTGAAGTTCCTGGATATAGTGCTGAAAAAGTTGGTAGAAATTAATCTCATGCTTAAACAATCAACAAAACACCAGAAAACTTTTGGAGGGCATAGTGTATCAGAATAGTGATCAGGAAAAAGTGATAGGGAGGTAACTTCCAACATTGCACATACCTGGAGATTAGCCAAAACTGATACAGATGGAGGTGACTGTAAGGATCTAACTATCATGTGACAGATATCTAGTGAAGTGCTCTGTAATTTGATCAACAATGTACCACCATGTAGAATCTGGAAATAGAATAATCCCGGTAAAAAGTTAAGCTGTAGCAACTAACCTCATCCAATAAAGACCAATGGTTGAGATATTGAACTTATTATTGGTTCATTCAATTTTAACTTTCAAATAGAAATAAAGAAGCCAACGATCTTAAACGGGTTGGAAATACAGTTGTTGGATATGGTATTAATTTGACAGAAAGAATGCAAGGGATTCTTACACTGTGAATCCTGCTCATCTTTGGACTCCATTTTTCAATGAAATCTCTAGCTTCATTAACTCGCTTATCCAATTCCTCACACTCTTTACATAGATTTACATCTGATGGAATTTGGTGATCCATAACGTCATCAAGCACCGGCTTCAAACGCTTTAACACCCCAACCATATTATTACAGATCTTCTGAAAGGGCATAGGTTTCATTGTTTGACATGAAACCAGATGAATGAATCGAGAAATGCTGTTGATCAGACATTTCACAGAAGTTGTATCTGTCTGACCTGCTCAAGTGAAACCATATAACAAACTAATATTACACAAACAAGAATTCCAAAGGACGAGTTACAAGATATACTGGGAATCACTTAAAACAGAAATAAGATAGTCCCATATTTAGTCCTATTTGTCTTTCAACGACTAAATAGGACTCAAATGCATGGTAGACACCAATATTGATAACTATTTTAACTGCATTACCACAAACTCCTCTTCAAGAAAAAACACATCATGAATTATGTGATCGAATATCACACTGAAGGAGACACTGGAAATAAAATTTGATGAATCGAACAGCAAAAGAAAAAAACCATAGGTAGATGGAATCAACTTGCAGGAAGAAGGGTGTAGTACAAAATTGCAAAGGAGTTATTATTGATCAACCAAAGTGTGCATGCCCCCTATCTTTGCTGAAATAGTAACATAGGCCTTTCGCCAATGAAAATGGTGCATGCAAGACAAGTCAAAGTCCACTAAAGAGGAAAGAATTTTTGGTTCAAAATCCCAGTAAAATAATCATGGAAAGATAGCACCGTCAACTTAAAAGACCCCAATTCAACTATAAAGCTAAGAAAATTCTTCATCTCCGGGAACCACACAAATAAAAAAAAAAATACAAATCACCCTCTCTTTTTGACAACTCCTCCACAGTTTTTCCCCCAACACCCAAAGGGAAAGCATGTATCTTTCCATTAACCAACCCAATAAATCACCAACAAAAAACTCTGACCATAATAACATAGCGAAAGTTAACTACTTAAGGAGATTTCATCAAACATTCCCAAATTCATAGCACCCCCCTTAATCCACAAAAACCCAGAAGCCAGTCAAAGCTCAGATTTTCAGTACAAGTGATGGAAGAACCAATTCGATCCACCAATAAATCAGAAACATAAAAGGGCACCACAGAAACCCACAAAAAAAATTATGGGAAAAAGAAACATTTTTCGAGAACGAAATACAGAAGCTCGGGATCATTCATATGCATACAGACCTATATGCATGGTTCTGAAACTCAAACGGAACAGGTAAAACAGATCCTGATCAGCTTCAAACCATAAGGAATGGAATGGAAGGTTCCAAAAGAAAAAGCATGTAGTGATGTAAGAAATTCAATGGTTGTCCCAGAAGAGCATCATCTTCCTCCATTCATTCATTCATTCATTTTGAATCATTCGTCCCTGCATTTTTCTACCAACAAAGCTGTCTGAAAAGCCTGGGTGAAAGGAGAGGGTCCAACACCACCAACAACAAGGGAAAATTTTTTTAGAAAAATAAAAATGGGTTAATGTGGTGGGTCCTTGATGTCATGCGGATACGGTTGCAAATTTGTTGTGTTTCGTGGCAAAATTTAATTAACAAAGTACTAATGAACAGTTCCAGTGGTGAGAAACAACAATATTTTTGGGATATAATAGCAGGTCACTGTAACACCGAATATATTTTTCTCGTAAAATTTGAGGACAGTATAACACAAGAAATAAACACTTTTTCTTCTGTACCATAAAAAGACCTTTTCTTTCAACTAAAGAAATAGTTCTTTTATCTGTGAATATGCCAGCTCAAATATGCACCACGATTTCCCAATAGTTTCTTTTTTTAACATTTTTGATTAATTGAAATTTATGAGTTTCACTCTTTTCCTTAAAAGATTTTCACTACTTTGAATTTAAGATTTTACCTGATAAAAAAATAGCAAGAACAACATAACAAAATGTGGCTAAAAAGTTATATTAGTATCTCCATGTCTTTTTTAATGATAATACTATTCCTTCATTACTTCTTTTTTCTGGCTGGAACAATGGTACAATATTCCATATGAGTGTATCTTCTACCTCGAAACTAGTATGAAAATATGGAATCTGGAATTATTATTTTCTTGTGTTTCTTGATGAAGAATAAGTGGACTACAAATCCCATTTTTGCATTTTCTGCCCAAACAAAACCCATCTTTTTGGCAACCATTTTTTTCTATTCAGCAAAAATGGAAAATCTCAAGTACTTGCACTGTATGATACGCTGTCTCTCATCTCTGGACAGTTGCATTGAAAAGGTAAGAGAAATAATTGTTTTGAGAGAAAAAATTGTGTACCTTGTGTCTTTAATTAACTTATAAAATACTTGAATTCGTTCAATTTATATATTCAACTTTCATCGTGAGGAATGTGAAAGATGAAAAATATGTATGTTGATGTTTTTTAATGATAAATAAATTTAAATGAGCAAATTCAATTTTTAAAATAATTTAGTCGTGCGAGTAATTGGCAATAGAAAACTAACATAAAAATAAAAAATTACATTAATGTAAATAAAATACTACCAAAAACACGTGTTATATGAAAAGAGATGTAATGAGACCTTTATACATTATCTTTACTTAATTTGGGAAGTTTTTTATTTTTATCATCTTCATCTCAAAGTGAGTGTACATGCACAAATTCTAATATTATGCTCAAAATTAAAATAAAAACATTTTTTAATTAACATTTTAACGTCTCATTTAATTAATAAGTGTAATTAAAAGAAACGCTACACACAAATAGTACAACAGCGCAGTCCTGGGGTCTTTAACACAACCCCTACAAAGCTAGGCACACCACGATGTCAACAGAAAACCAGATGAAAAGTCTAACAGATGAAGGTAGAGTAATAAAGCATAAGGCAATACATGGGTCATAGCCCTAAAGAAAATCCATTAAGAAACTAAAGTCCAGTCCATGCAGACTATGCAGCGGAATCATCCCTCTTTTGTTGATCGCGAGCAACTCTCTCATCTGCTCCCATCAATAAATTGATGATCATCGCAAGGATAAAAGTACAACATACAAAGCAACCAACAAGCAAAAGGGTAAGCTAGAGCCAACAAGAATTTCATTAATACAATCAGATAAAATTTCACAATTCCATGTATACATATCAACCAAGCATGTTATGACCTTTCAATCAATACACTAAGACTCAACTCGACTCATCCGGATTGCATATAACCTGGTCGGATTCAGCGGATGCTTGCACTTGTGGTGGATACCTCTGCTCACCCCCGAGCTATGTGTTACAAGTGTTACAATGAATCAATTTCCATCACCACAAGGTTAGCCCTTAATGAATTTCAGACCTCCTGCTACTCTCACCATAGGAGTCAATCCGCTCTAAGTGAGACTAACTGACTCCTTAGAGTGTCAAGATGCGATCCTTACCTTGAATCCTTACCGAGTTATATAGATGGGGCACCACCATGAACACTCACTATTAGGGGCCATGGAATTACGTCCCGACCACTGAAGCACGACCTTGAGAATCTCACCTAGAGGTCCCAAGGAATTACGCACTGACACGGACCAAATCATGTTCACAAAACTAGGTAATATTTATCATGCATGTATATGTATCATGTCAACCCTTTTAATCAATCCTCTTTTGTGTTCCAGGTCAAATTTATACCAACTCATCATACTCCATCCACGAATATAGGGTTTCAACTCATCTCATTACCATGTTACATTCATAACCAACCAATCTCATTTCGTCACATGCCAAGAATTTATCCAAGTTCACCATCCATAACTCATACACCCTCCCATTTCATGCATACTCATTCATTTTATACTTTGACATAGCAATACAACCCAAACATGTATTTTATACCCAAAACAAAGATTCAAACAGTACCCACACATCCTCTCGCCCAACTCTCGCTTAGGCCAGAAGCCCTCGCTCAGGCGAGAGGGGTTCTCTCGCTTAAGCGACAGGCCCTCGCTTAGGCGAGATCGCGACAGAGGTGAATGAAGTGTTTCTCGCGTACTCGCTTAAGCGAGTCCTCCCTTGCCTGAGCGAGCCCACCCCTCGCCCAAAAGTGTGGTCCCTCGCTTGGGCTGCAACTGCAGCGACCCAACCTCGCACTCCCACGCAAGCTCGCTTAGGCGAGCGTCTCTCGCCTGAGCGAGATAGCACCTCGCTTAAAACTAAGACCCTCCGCCTGAGCTCGAGCTCGAGCGCGAGCTGGGGTTGGTTCTCTACAAGTCTCGCCTAGGCGAGACCGAGTCGCTTGGGCGAGAATAACAAACCACGCCACTGTTCAACCTGCATCAGTTATATTTTCACACCCAAAAACATTTCCAGTCATCTCATACGTTCACAACAACATGCAATTTCAACCAATCACAATACAAACACACAACGATAGAAAATGCATCACACAACCAGAGGGTTCTAGCTCCCCTTACCTAGAATAAACTAGAGCAAGACCTCGATGATAGACACGGACACAACAAAATAAGGAGTAGGCTTAGGAGCTGGAAAAACCACGGAACATAATACAAGATAAGCTCATCACAGAGACTTAGTTGGGTAAAACACGAAAGTATACTAAGGAATGGATGGCACGAGATGTAGGATGACTTACGTGAAGTAGGAACAGCTCGAGCGAACTTGAAACTGGTGAGGAGACAAACCCTAGCAGAGAGTGCGGCTGCTCAAGGAGGCACAAAGGTTTCTGTTTTACGAAAAAGAGCACAAGATTAGGGTTGGGGCAGATTAGGTCTGATCCTTCCCTTTTGGGCCAGCCCTTAGGCCCATAAGATTGGGGCAGCCCTTAAAATAAAAGGAGCAGAAATAAATGGGCCTTACAATTTTGTAAGTAAATTGAAGTTTAAATCAAGTGAAGAATTCATATTTTATTATATACAAGGTATAAAAGTTATATCTAACTATCCTAATTAACATATATTATACTACCAATCAAATCATCACACAATTAACAACGATTAAGATTATATATATAATCATGTTGAAATATAAACATATTTTTCAAAAGTATAACTTTCAAAGCTCTATCTCTTAAAGATCTATAATATAAAATATATATATATATATATACATAACCACCAATCATTCTTACTAATTCAATAGTCCTACTGTTGTTCACCATTACCATTGACAAATGTTCAATTTACTTGATTTGATATATGCTATTGAAACTTAAAATGCATGAATTTGATAAACTTTAAGTAAATCAAACCCCTTTAACAGAAAATACAGAATGTAATATTGAGAATTGGTTAAGTGTAATTTCAATGAACTTTTTATGAAAATGCAACACTTTTTTCAAGAATAAAAGAATTGTGCAACTGAGTTCTAAGACTAATGTCAATTATTGAAACATGGTTAATAGAAGTTCAAATCTTATTTTCACAACTGAACAACAAAGCGTGGCACTGAGCAGCAATGTGTTGAGCCTTGAAAGGAAACCCTCAAGGAAAGGAAACCTAAATTGATTAAATATGGAAAGCTTGAGACCAAGATAAAGAGTTGAGCAGAGAAAACTTGTCTAGGAAGGAACCTCAATGTTGAACACCAAAGTAGAAACTTAAGTCACAAGAAAATCTTGAATAGGAAGAAACCTCTATTGTTGAGCCCTGAAGACTAGAGCTAAGATTTTATTTCTATATAAACAAATTGTTGCTATGTTTTAGGGATTTCTTTCTAAGACTTTTTCTTATACATTTTCTCTATTTTCGTTATAACATTTTGAGAAAATTATAAGAGAGGAACAATAACTCAATATACTTGTAGCTAAAGTCATCATTATGAGTAGTTGAACTCGCTTGTATTGAAGTTGGATGTATCCTTTTTTAACTTTTTGTGTCACTGTTGATTTATATATATGACTATTATTTTATTTAGTGTTAATAGTTTGATTTATGCTTGAATGTTGGATGAACTGATCACTCATCTTATTTATCTGAATTATATTGAATTGAGAAACTAATCTTAAATCTAAGATCTAATCAAATAATCTAATGTATTTGAATGTTATGAATAGATTTGAATACTTCTGTTGAGTGAAGTCATATACTTAAAGTAAGGGTTCATTCATTAGTAGTTGAGGAATCAATGTTGTGATTTAAGTCCTTATATTTCTAACTCAATGAATTGATTTAAAACAAACCATGCACTTTTAATGACACTAGATAAATGTATTATTATATATTGAATCCATGGTAGTAGAATTGAAATAGATAGGTGAAATTCAATCTCAATACATTTATATATATATATATATATATATATATATATATATATATATATATTT
>Ga0099822_1009570_pt1 | contig 12181 bp, 6 predicted proteins | sample CowpeawhiteBW_FD_76839 | JGI IMG/M metagenome (GOLD analysis project Ga0099822, IMG submission 76839) | Root nodule microbial communities of legume samples collected from California USA - Cow pea white BW | ecosystem: Host-associated > Plants > Roots > Nodule | place: USA: California | collected... | reverse complement strand
TTGGGTTAATGGAGACATCTCCGTGATTATAATAATAGTGTAATAATTGAACATTTTGTATGTTTCTTAATAAAGCGAGGAAATATTTGAGCACGTGAAATTAATCTTTTAGGATAAGTTAATAGGTAAAGAAATATATTGTTATAAAATAAGGATGTGCAATCTAGCATACGCTGAGATCATATTCAAATATTTGATACATATCCTCCAAAAAAACACTATTTGAAATATATAATAAGATTTGTAACAAAATATAAAGCGAAGAATATTTTGTACAATCATTTAAAATTTCTAATAAGATTGTAATACAAACACTTAAAAAAAATATTGATTATCGACGGTCAGATTCCATCTGTAATGAACAATATCTATCAAAAATTTCATTGGTATTTACCGATGGATATCCCGTCCATTAGAAATTATTGACACACATTTCTATCGGTAATTACTGACGGTTGACATTTGTCAATAATTATCGAAAGACTGTCCATCAATAATTCCTTTGCTAAATGGTGCATGAACGTGTCAATTTGTCCAGTTTACCGACCAATTTATCTGTTGGTAATTGCACTACATTATTACCGACGAATATATCCATTCGTAAATCCTTCGATAAAGTCAATTGTGGCTGCAAAATCAGTTTTATTTTCTCATTTACCACACACAATTAAACCTCCATAAACATTCCAAACCATACATATATTTGCCAATTGGAGAAATTCATACCAAATATCCAACAATAAACTTCCAAATTCATACCAAATATCCAACAATAAACTTCCAAATTCGGTATACATAATCAAACATAAAACTATTAGTAATCAGTGACAATATCCAAGGTGCATTAATTCTAAACATAAATGTCATAAGTCAGAAATCCTAATAATCTACATAGTCGTTAGAAATAGCAGGGTCTTCAGGGTCTGGAATTGGGTTGGGTTGCACTTGGCTAGGTTGCTCTAGACTTGGTTGGACTTGTGTAGGCTAGGCAACTGCAGGCTGTTGTTGAGATTGTGTTAGGTTGAATATAGCCTATCGAAGGACTTGTTGGTCAGGAGGCATCAATGTCAGGAGGCATCAATGTCAGGAGTATATGCTGTAATGACTGAATTTACCTTTCAATTCAGCATAAGCCTGATCATTTTCTTGCAATCTCTAATCAATTACTTTTATCTTTCGACCAATTTCTTGTAGTCGTTGTTTGAGGTAGGTAACTTCTTCAACACTAGAAGTGGATGCAGAAGATTGGGGCTTTAGGCTACTTCTTGCACCTTCCTCTATGACAATGAATAAAGCGAAAATCATCAATAATAGTGAAATTTCATTTCAATACTAACATATAGAGTAAGGAAAAGAGAATAATTTTGATGACGAGTTACCTTAAAACGTTGCTAGAAATCATCTTTGTCTTTTGGAGGTATTGCTCCCCATGACAGCCAAATTGTCATAAATTGTTGCTTAATAGACCATGTGACGGCTTGGGAAGCATCTAGAAGGAAGAAACCCGCATATTCATTGAAGAAAAGTCATTCGTAAGAACCATAGGTAAAAAACAAGATGTGTAATACAAATTAATTTTTAACTTGATAAGTATTACCTCGATTAAACAATTCAATCATCGATCACTCAAGAAGAGGAGGGTCAACATCAGTAAATGCATCAGTAGTATCTAAGGTTCCAACAATATTAGTAGAAGGGACTGATGATAGGGTAAGTATAGCAATATTTTGTAAAGCAGCAAACAATAAGGGAGAAGGTTGTTGTAGATGAAAGAGGGGTAGTGTGGTGGGTACCATAGTTGGTGGTGGTGTGGGTACCTTAACTGTGGTGTGGGTACCATAGGAGGGGGTGGTGTCGGTACCACAACAGGAGGTGATGTGGGTATCACAAAAGGTGTGGATGAGGAAGGTGATGGCATGGGTACAAGAGCTGGGGAGGGGGACTGTATGGGTGCACTTTGTGGGTCAATCGTAGGGGGTGGAATGGATGTGGATGTTTTAGTGGCAAGAATCCTCAAAACATATTGTGCCTTTTTTGGCACCCTTTTTTCTCTATGTTTAGCTCTCTCCTTCCCCTTATCAAGATTAGATTGACCTTCGGATGTCATTGTAAACTGAGTAAAATTAAAACTATGACAATATGATAAAGAAGTGGAACTCTTATACATGTATCAATAAACTTATAATCTAAAATTTGCACAAAAAAAAAAGAAAAGAATCATAAAGATATAGTACATATCTAATAATTTTTCAAGAACATTCAATTAGTGTATTCATAGTTGATCATTCATAACTAAGTCATAATCGCAATCTTATTTTCAATGCAAATGGCTCCAAAAACTCTTTAATCATCATCCTCCTCATCATAATTTTCATCTTCATCATCATTGTCTTCTTCTTCTTCTTCTTGTCTAGGTCCTTCCAATTCTTCAGCATCACCATCAAAGTCATGCAACCCAAATACACCTTATACTTCAATTATTTCATTGGCATGTGACATTTAATCAACTTGGTAGGCAATATCCTCTTCCACCTCATTTGAATCAATGCGACACCTAGGTTTGGTTTGTATTGCAACACATCACCCACGTTTGTAGATGCGAAATGTTGGATATAGCACATACTAAACTTGTCTAACATTTTTTGGAAGAATAAATGGATCAAATGGTTGGTATCTTAAACTCATTTGAAGTTCAACAATATTATACCTAGGATCCACTATTGTACCTCTTCTAGAAGGATCAAACCATTCACAATAAAAAACCATTACTCTTTTCGGAGAAGTACAAGTTTTGTACTCTAACTCAAATATTTTAAGAATTATCCCATAAAAATCAATATAACCACCCTTAGTGAGGCCTTTGACGTACACACCAAAATTAATTGTCTTTTTTTCGTTCGACCACGCTTTGGTGTGGAACTTGTACCCATTGACAAAGTATGTGTGTCATTCTTTGACGCATCTCATGGTCAATTTGCAAAATCCCTTAGCTCTTGATTTCTAAGACTTAATGGCTCGTTATAAACATTACAAATATGTGGCAATGGAGAGTTACATCAAGTTTTATAACAAAGGAATGAATTGTTAAGAGGATACAAGTTGCTTAGAATCATTACAATACATGTTAGGTTGTACAAATAAGATTATAACATACTCAAGGTAAGATTTAACTTCAATGCAGTTGATCAACACATGCACATGAGCAGAGTTGAATTCAGCATCAGTTAACCAATAAGTGAACTGCTTGCCTACGTGACGACCAACTTGTTGAAACAACTAATAATTTTGAGTCAGATGTTTCACTTTGTTGTTGTATTTCATTACTATGATTGCTCGGTAGCAACATGAAGTTTTTAAAATAATGGAAACAAAAGTATGTGGTCTCATGATGCAAGTAAGCTACACAAATTGATCCTTCTACTTTGACTTTGTTTTTTACAGAACATTTTGATTCCCCTATGAATCTATATGAAGAAAAGGAATACATTAGGGAAGGACAAGAGCAAGATATAAAAAATATAGTAATCATATCACCTTTCAAATGGATACATCCACCTATATTGCACTGGTCTGCCAAGCATTGCTTCATATGGAAGATGAATATGGAGATGCTCCATTGAATCTAAGAATCCTAGAGGGGATATTCTTTCCAATTTGCAAAGAATAAGTGGAATATTTTCCTCCAATCTTCTTATTGAATCCTCCTTTAATATCGTTGAGCACAAGTCTTTGAAGAAGTGACTAATTTCTATTAGAGGATTTAACACATGCATTGGCAATGAGCTAAACGCAATAGGAAGTAATGTCTCCATGAATACTTGACAATCATGACTTTTCATATGGTGAATACTACCTTTTTCAGTATCTGCACATCTTGCCAAGTTAGAAGAATAACCATCTGGCATTCTAAGCTCTTTGATCCAACGAAAAACTATTTTAGTTTCATCTTTTGTTAAGGTGTAATTTGCTTTTGGCTTCAGCAACTTCCCGTTAGCTTTTGACTTCAACTCCAAGTCTCTTCGCCGACAATACAAAGCTATATTTCTTATTGCCTTGTCATTATCTTTTTTCTTGCCACTAACATTCTTCATCGTGTTGAAGATGCTTTCAAAAATTTTCTATATGCATCACATCAATATTATGTCTTAGCAAGTTATCTTTCCAGTATGGAAGATTCCAAAAGATGTTTCTTTTCGTCCAATTATGCCACTCTCCATACCCATCCATCCTTGTCATACCATTTTCAGTCACTTTTGGAAAATCTTTGACTCTTCGTCATACTTGTGATGGGGTTAACCTTGTAGGTAGCCCATCCTTTTCAACATCCCCTTTGTAAAATGCCTTATTGTTTCTCCTAAATGAATGCTATATGGACAAGAATTGACGATGACAATCAAACGAACAACTTTTTCGACCATAAGTTAATGTGAATGACTTAATGTGCTCCATACAATGTGGACAAGCTAATCTATCGTGTGTGCTCCAATCGGATAACATCCCATATGCAAGGAAGTCATTAATAGTCTACATCAAAGTTACCCTCATTAGAAAATTTTGCCTCCTTGAAACATTATATTGTTGACATGTGAAACCAAGGTAGTATGCTTCTTGAAGATTTGATGAAGATTTAATGAAGCTCTTGTGAACTATCTTGAAGCCATTACTATTGGAATGAAGCCTACATTGACGAAGGAAAAGAGATTTGATGGTATTCATGTTGATCAAGGCTGGAACGTGTGCTCTCTACATAGTTACATCATTAAGAAAGTGTATTTGAAAGTTTGTAATTCATTTTGTAGACCTTATGTAAGACCCGACAAATTTATATAATTAATTAAATAATTATTTAATAAATGCGGGTAATATGAGCCTTTAAGGCATTTAATGCGAAGTTCTATGACTTGGAAAAGTACTAGCTCAAGTGATTGAGAGTACTTAATTATGTTAAAGGACTTGGGATCAAGTCCTATGTATTCCAATTGTATGTTATTTTAATTTGTGCATTATTTTAATGTGGTTAGTGATAATGTAATCCTACAATTTTTGGAATTATCATGAAACATCTATTGGTTAATTTGGTTGTGCATTGACTTTGTAATGAAGGGGTTGTGGGTTCAAACCTTGCTAAGAACGAATTAACTATTTTTGCCAAATTTTTCTTTTGGCATGGATATGAAAGGGTTTAGGAACCCTAACAGCCAAGAGAGGCAGCTAAAGGGGCTGAAAACATTCTGTTAAGGATTATTGAATAACCATTAAGCCAAATTATAATTAAATTTTGTTTCAATGAATTAAAGGGTAATTAAGACAGAATTAACCTTGAGAGAGTAGGGAATTCAAGAGAGAAGTTCTGCATTTTTTGTGTGAGGGTTAAGCAGAGTTGTTCCAGAGTATTTCGTGTTGGTTGGAGAAGAGAATTGGAGTGAAAACCATTGTTGGAGTGGGAGAAAAGGCTAAGAGAGATTTTGGGTTAGAGACACACCAAAAATTCGAATTGGGAGCAAGGATTCCAAGTAAAAGGAGTTGTTTATAGAGGTTTTTAATCATGTTCAATATATTGTGACTTATATGAACTGAATTGCATGAAGCCTTGTGCCTAATTACGCTGTTTCTCGCAGATTCTGGGTTCTCCTCTAGAAATCGCCTGGCGGGCATAAAGGTGTCGCCAAGCGGCACATCAGTTTTTACCCAAATTTTGGGTTCTGCCACGAGTTTCCTAGCGGTGGGTTGAAATCCGCCAGGCGGAGCATGAGTTCTAATGTTATTTTGTTGTTTTGGTGAATTTTGTGATATATTGATATCCCAGTTCGTCTTTGTTTCATTTGTTTGATTGATTTATGCTATGATATTGTTCGTATGGTGCGACTGTGATTAACAATGAAGAAGGGAACATGAAAGGTTCATGTTGAAAATTGGTAATCCCTCTAACAAGTAGAATTAGTCATCCTCCGAGATGTGATTGGAAGAGCTTGACTATAGAATTTTTGCATTGAGAAATTTGGGTTGTAGTGCTCGAGACAACAAATCCATGAGAAGGGGGAAGGGATCTACATAGGTGTAGAAAACTTGCGTCCTTACCCATTATTTGGTATGTCGCCTGGCGGCATCTCATTGGTCGCTAAGGGATAGAGGCATAACAGGGTTGTTCTTAGGAAATTGGTTAATCAGCTTGGAAAGAAACTAACGGCGAATTGAGTTTTGAACTGTCCGGGCATGGAGAGATGATAATATTAGAGGAACCGGGGGTGTAATGAAATGTATACTATGTAGCGGTAGTAAGGGTGAACTTAGGATGAATTGAAGTCAAATAAGTAATGACCCCTAGTGAGAATTAATAATCTGACATGAGGAAATGGGGAAGGAGAGACTACCTATATTCAATTAGTGAGTTATATGATCTTGGGTTTTGGTAAGATAATTGATGATGGTTGCAGGATGAAAAAGGTATTAAATTGGTTTAAGAATTCATAAGAATTGTGCGGATTAATGGGAAAGGTAATTGATGGAAAAATGTTAGTATCATAGTGGAGCAGGAGTAATAAACTATTTAATTATAAGGTAATGAGTTGGAGGTCTATCCCATAGGCTTGATTTAGAGTATTATGAAATGTTGAAGTAATTAATAAAAGCATAGGTTTTAGTTAAAAGACTTGCTAAGTGTGAATAATAGACACTTGAACCATATGAGGGTTGTAGGTTGCCAAGTGAGTTCGTATGATTTGATGAGTGTATTTCTGGATGATGGGATGGTTTTAGTACGTAAGCCAAGCTGTGTTGGGTGCTAAAATCAATAGAAATTCGCTACTGATATAGCGCCTGACGGCACGGGTAGATGCCCTAGGCAATAGGACCTCCAGGGACATTCCTGCACCGCGTGACGCCTGGCGGCAAGGTGTGTTCCGCCAGGCGACAGACCCTGAAAAGTGGGTTTGTCTGGAGCTTGGCGCCTAACAGCAAGGGGGGATCGCCAGGCGGTCTGCGCAGGTTTCACCTGGCGGTGCTTAGGCTGCGCCAGGTAATAATGCTGAGGATAGTGGCTTGTGTTGTTTGTTTTTATGAAATGACGTGATACTTGGATCAAGGGATGTTGTGCCATGAGCAGGTAGGTTCATGGAAGGTGGTGAACATGTGATGATCTGAGCGGGGAGTTTCATATCCAATTACTCTCGTGTGGCCAAGAACTAACTAGAATGAATAAGATGGGTGAATTACTTTTATATTATTGACTTATTTTATTTTTGTGTATAAGCTTACCCTTTCTGTTTGTGATTGGCGATGATCGTGTGATTCATTACATAGGAGCAAATGATGATACAGGTGATGTTGTGGATGCACAGACGACGAAGTGAGGGCTAGCTTGGGAGTAGAGTTAGGGATTTATCATGTTTTTCATTACTATTCAGCTTTATATAAATTATGGCACGCTAATCTATGTTTTAAATTTTCCCGCATTTGGGAATAATAATATTGCGACGTTTGAATTTCATTTTCTATAATTATTTATTTAATTAATTTATATTCCATAGGGATGTTACACCTTGTAACATTAATTAGATGTATTTGGTCTTAGGTGTGTCTTTTAATCTGTTAAATAGTTTTTCAACAGGTTAAAATGTGTCTTTTAATCTATTGAATGGTTTTTTAACAGGTTAAAAAGTTGGCGGCAGTAGTCTTAAACTACAACAAATTCAATCAATTGCTTTATTTTTCAATCGACTAATTTCACTTAAGTCAAGTGAAATCAATCGATTGATTTGGAAATCAACCTGTTGAATTTCGTAACAGTTTGACTATAAAAGTTGTGATTTTCGAAAGAGAGGTCTATTGATCACTTTTAAGTGTGAATTTGTTCTGGAAAGTTGTGGAAACTCTCTCCTTCTTGATCATACAGTTTGCAGTAGTTGAAGATTGATCTTGGATCAATTCTTGGAGCTTTTAGCTTGGTTTGAAGCTTGGAGAAAGTAGTTTGTGGTAAGCTAGGTTGTGCTACCACTCAGGTTTGATCTTTCTTAAGCTTTGTGTGTGTGCCTAGTGGTTTTCCAGGCCTGCAAGAGGGTTTTTGTTGTGTTGGTGTGACTCTTGTGTGATTCAAGAGTCTTTTGTGTGGTTTTTGCATATTTTGAAAGTGTAAGGGTGGATACTTTGTAAAACTTTTGAAATAGTGCAAAGTCAAGCTTAGGTTGTCCTAACAAACTAGATGTAGCTCAGGTTTGAGTGAACCAGTATAAAAATCTCATGGTCTCCTCTCTTCTCTAACTTTTCTCACTTGCATATTCATTTTAAAGTTTAAAGAACTTGTGCTTTAATAATCTTTTTCATGTTCTTACATGTTTTCATGACATTTGCAGCATTGAGCATATTTGTATAATCATTTAGAACCTGTCTTGATCATTCTTGTGCATTGTTCCTGGTTTAAAACTCAAATCTACATTTCTACATTTTCCCAGTATTTTAGTCAACTATTTTTCTACTTCAATCGATTGATTATACCAGAACATGATATGTTTAGTAAAATCAATCTGTTAACTCTATTTTTGATCCACTAAAAGTATACTGTCCAACACCTTTTGCATCCTAACTTGGTGATCTAATTGATTCAATTAAAGGTGGTTTTTAGCTTTCAAAGATAGCCTAAATTTTTAACTAGCCAATTAAATCCCCCCTTCTTGACATTTCAACCATTTCAAAACTAACATATACGTCTAAATACCACTACACAACTTATTCAAATCATCAATCAACGACTCTAGATAAACATTTATAAATGCCTTTGGATTAGATGGACCTGATATAAGACATGTTAAAAACATATAAGGCTTATTCATACAATTCTCAAGTGGAAGATTATATATATGGAGTAATAATCACAAGCCAACAAGAATAGTGGGATGACAATGCCTGAATCTACGAATTAAATCCATTTGTACATAGATAAGGTCAAACGTTACGAGAATCACTGGCAAAAGATGGATGCTTTCGATCAAAGTGCTTCCAAGCTTCCCCCTCATATGGCTGACCTAGCATGCCTTGTGTTTTGTTCTCATCATGCCATGTCATATGTTGTGTTTTTTGCATTGAAGCAAACATTCTTTGTAGTCTTGGAATTATAGGCAAGTAAAGGACTTTAATGGAATTGGTTTTCTTTGCCTTTGTCCTGGATGGATTGTATGGTATCGTGGTTGCCCAAAAATTTTGCATTGGAGCAAGGATGCATCATTTCCATTATCGTTGTCATAAAAAAGCATACAATCAATCACACAACAATCAATCTTCTTAGACTCCAATCTCAACTTTGAAACTAATCTCTTTGCTTCATAATAATTGTTGGGCAAGGAATTATTTGGTAGTGTTAGATCTAAAATTAGTTTTGCCATCTGGTCCAATGCTTGGTTGGGAACGTTCTAGTTGGATTTAAAGGCCAAAAGTCTAATGTGTGCTGACAATTTTGACTCTTTTACCCCTTCAAATACATGTTCATTTGCCTCGACCAAGAAATTGTAAAACCTCTGAGTTAATTCACTTACAGACTCTAAATGAATATCGTCTACTTATTCAAATGAAGCAAGTTGGCCAATAACATTATTCAACTTCTCTTGCATGTACAACCGTGCTTGAAGTAGGAAGATGTCTTTCATGTTCAACCAAATAAACAAAAGACACTTCTTCATTATGAAATGTCTAAATCCAGTAATCTGGCATGAATCCATTTTTGTATAAATGAACTTTAACATCCTCGTCTTTCAAAATATGAGTACATTCGCACTTGATGCATGGACATCTAATCCCTTCCTCAAAAGGATAATATTTATATTGAACAACCATCTGGATAAACTGTTCAAATCCTATCACAAAATTTTCCTTCAACCCTCTCTTACCACTATAACAACGGTCATACACCCATTGATGGGGGCTGGGAACTTCGCCCATGTTTTGTGATAAGGCAACGACGGACAATGTTACATTTGTGATAGTTAAAGAACATGGGAATTAAGTAATAAACCTATGATTACTTAAGTCCAACATGAAAGGCAATGTAGAAGAGAGAGATGCTCCTAAAAGAATGATATTGTGGGGATATATCTCACTTATTGGGTAAGATATCTAATGAATGACCAAACTCATCATTGTCCTAATTGGAAGAACCTAAGTCAAACTATGATTAGCAATTTCTGTTTCGTATCTTACAACTCAAAAAATTCACTTCATAGTGTTAATGTGTGTTAAAACTTGTCTAGCTAGTTACTTCAAAATTGTATTCTCAGATTTAGTGCAAAATTTTAGTTTTAACTTACTTTAGGGAACATTTTTAGATTTGGATACTTGATATTTTGCATGCTACATACTTTTAAGTTGTTAGTATTAATTATAGACTTTTTTATAGTTTTAAACTTGTAGCAAGTAGTCTACATAGATTAAGGTTGCTTGTTTAAGGTTAGCCTATTACTCTCCTCTAATTAGTTGTTAAGATGTGTAGTTTCTAGGTTGTTATGGACATATTTAATTTCTTTTATTTTTCCTAACTTTGTGTTTTGTTTTTATCCTTTATATACCACTTATAAAGTCTCTACCTAGTTCCTTAGCATTTCCAAATTCTAGCTTAGTTCAATTTTAAAAGTTTTAGCCTATTTTGAATGAGTCTAGCTTGAAGTTTATGTCTTAGTTAGTCAAATTTTGAGTTTTATGTAGATTTAATAACTTGAGTTGATCCATTGCTTTACTTTGGCACTTAAAACTTAATTGCACAATTTGTTTACACTTTCTTACATATATTTCGTGCAGATAAATATTTCTAGATTTGTAGAGTAGGTTGTAAGGTTCAATTTTAGGTTGTCAAGCTAGTTATACTAGTGCAGATTATAGTTTTTAACTCGCCTTATATGTCTCGGTTTAGGGAGCATTTCTAGGTTTGGATACTTGATATTTTGCATGCTACATACTTTTGTATAGTTAGCTTTAATTCCAGTCTTTTTTGTGTAAATCTTTGAAGAAGTAGTCTAAATAGATTAAGGTTTAGAAGGTAGGGACAATGGTAAGTAGTCTATATGAATTCAAAGAGAAATTTAAGCATGAATTAAGACTAAAATTAGGTGAGCCCTATGTTGGTTCATTGTAGACCAAAATTCCCATGAATGCAATAGAGAATATTCTGCCAAGATCTACTAGTTTAGGTTGCTTAACTGAAATATAGCCTAATGGATTGCTTAGTCATGTTTCTTTAGGTAGATTTGTTAGCATGACTAACCTTAACTTAAGTTTTATGATTCTAATGCAGCTAAAAGATGCAAAATCATCATTGAAATAGTGATTGAAAGAAACCAATGCATGCAAATCAGCCAAAGACTCATAAAATTATGTAGAGTTGACTTTTTCGATCAGAGTTGACCAAAGAGTTGACAAAGATTGACTTTTTACAATTCAGAACCAAATGTTATGATAGTTGTGGGAGAAGCTATGGGACATCTACCTACACTACCCTTGAACTTAAAAGAGGTGACAAATGATAAAGGACTACATCCAAACTTTAGTTCTAATTTGCACTTACCTAATTGACTAGTCTAGTTGTACTTTGTAGTTAAACCCTACTTTTATAATTGAAATTTAGTTTCTTTGATTCTGAATGCAGATAATGTGATGTGTTGAAGTTCTAGAGTTGTCCCTACCCTAAAAGAGGTTGCTGAGATGAAAGTGCTTTGATGAAGAAATACAAAAAATGCTACAAAAGCCTTGCATGTGGGATTCATTTTGGGAGTGAAGTTAGAGCTACTATGAGCCAGCTAACTTTACTACCCTTGCAACATGTCAGAAACCAAAGGAGGCATATTAGGAGGAAAGACTATTTTGTTCTAAGTTGCTTTAACAGAAACAGGTGCAACTCTCTGATTGGAAAAACATGATAAATGAGTTAAATGGTAGCATGAACTACTAATCAAAAGAGGTTGGGTGGGTTACTGATTTTTTCATGTTCCAAGAGGATAACTTCACATACATACACATTTAACTTTAATATTCCAATATAAAAATTTACAAATTCAAATATAAAATTTTAAACTAAATTTGCAACAATTTAAAATTAATATATTTATTTAAAATTTTACAATTCAATTTATAAATTTGTTATTTTTAAACCAATTCTAACATTTGTCTATAAATTATTGATATATAAATATTTGAAACAATATTT
>Ga0099822_1009556_pt1 | contig 12200 bp, 8 predicted proteins | sample CowpeawhiteBW_FD_76839 | JGI IMG/M metagenome (GOLD analysis project Ga0099822, IMG submission 76839) | Root nodule microbial communities of legume samples collected from California USA - Cow pea white BW | ecosystem: Host-associated > Plants > Roots > Nodule | place: USA: California | collected... | reverse complement strand
ATATATATATATATATATATATATATATATATATATATATATATATATATATATATATATATATGGTTACTTAACTAATTGTGAATATTTTAATAATTTAAATGATGACGAAGATATGGCGGGTATATGTACATCCCCATAACCATCCCTATACCCAATTGAAAAAATCGGGGATTCCCCATACCCATACCCATACCCAGTCAATGTGGGGATTCCCCGTCAAAACATGGACGGGTTCGGGCAATACCCACGGAGATGGGTTTATTTGCCATCTCTACGTACCACGTGTCAAAGTCAATGTTTTATATTCAATTTGGTCCCTATATTTGTTATTTTTGTTCAATTTAATCCAAGTTTTGTTAATATTAACCAATTTGGTCCCTCTCTAAATTGAAACCAAATTTAATTTTTATATTAAAATTCACATTTTTTATTAAATATTTTTATATAATATATTAAAATTCACATCATTATAACTTTGATATAAAAATTAAATTTGGTCACATCTTTGATAAGGACAAAATTGGGACTAAATTGAACAAAAATAACAAATATAGGGATCAAATTGAATATAGAATATTGACTTTGACAAGTGACACGCTATTGGGTTGACACGTGGACATTTAAAAAATATTCAAAAAAATTCAAAAAAATCATGAAGTGACATGTGGCATGCTATTGGGTTGACACGTGGACATTTATAAAAAATTTAAAAAATAAAAATAAATTAAAAAAAAATAAAAAAATAAAGAAAAACCACGAAATGACACGTGGCAGTCACTGTTCATGGCCATTAATGATTTAAACGATGTTAGCAAAAAAGACCCAATTGAACAAAATTGACGAAAATTGGGACCTATTTGAACACAAACCAAAATTAGGACTTATTTGAAAAAACTTGACGAAAATTGGGACGAAAAAGGTATTTTAACCTTTTACTTTCAATAGTTAAATTGTTTTTCTACGATATTATGATCGATTTAATATAATTATAAAAACAATAATTTACCTTGTATAAGATTAATATTATAGAAAAATTCATTAATAAAATAAATATATTATACAGTTATTAAAATTATTATTAGCTATAATTATAAAATATATAATATTACTTATTATAGAAATATCAATTAATTAAAGGATTTGAAAAGAATATTTTTAATTATTATTTAAAATAACTAGTCATTTATCTTTTATAATATTACTTATAGAAAAGTTGATTAATAAGAAAAATGTACTATATAACTAATAACACAATTATTATGAATCATAATATATGAATTGTACTATAAAATTCTATAATATATTAAAATGAATTTTATATTTTTTTTGTTATTGTTAGAGTTAAATGTATATATTTTGTGCAATATGATCCGGTAAGCAACGAATGATAAGTTTTTTTCATGTTTTTTGAAATCTTGTTGTCATTCCATGTCAAAGTAATCAATTAAATTGTCCATCCAATGGTGATAGCCGCTCGATGCTTAACGGTCAAGACCAAGTCAAAACGGTTACTGTAGAATAGTTTCTTTTTCTTTCTTTTGTACCAGTATATATTTCATATACTTTTCCTTTTCTTATCATCAGCTGTAACAATAAAATGTTTACTTACTCACATTACAAAATTCAGTTTCGTTTTCTACTCTTTCGTGTTCATGGATCTCGTAACTTTTCAACCCTTACGCAATGTCAAACAACACCTCTATCCACAAGAATCAGGTTAAATAATATGGTATCAGAGCTCTTCTCTTGAAGAGCTCTGTTGCGCATCACTCTGATCTTTCACCCTCTCCTTCTTCTTTTTTCTTTCTGGTTTACTCTGTATTTTTCGTTTTCTCTTTCTCCCTTTCTTCACCATGGCGTCGCAAGATGATTCCAAGATTGTTGTTGGAACTGGTGATTTTAATGCTCCACACAGTTTTCTCCACCTCCATCCCAGCGAGAATCCAATGATTTCTTTGGTTTTATCTGTCCTGGAATCTCACAACTATCATTCATGGAGCAAGTCATTTGCCACTGCCCTCAATACGAAAAATAAGGTCGAGTTCATTGACGGCATCGCTCCTGAACCTGCCAAAATAGATCCTTCACACCAAGCCTGGAAGAGATGCAACAATATGGTTGTGTCTTGGTTAACCCATTCCGTTTCACCTTCTACCAAACAGAGTATACTATGGATGGATAAATATGTGGATATATGGAGAGATCTTAAATCCAGGTTCTTTCAAGGAAACCTCCTTCGTATATCTGAATTGCAATCGGAAGCTTCTTCCCTTAAACAAGGAAATGCCTTTGTGATTGAATATTTTACCAAGATGCGAGTTTTTTGGGATGAACTAGATAATTTTCGCCCAGATTTGATTTGCAATTATTCAGCTAAGTGTTCTTGTGATCTTGCTGGAATTTCTCATCAAAGGAAGACGGAGGACCACGCTATGCAGTTTTTGAGAGGCTTGGATGAACAATACAATAACGTCACCTCTCATGTTTTAATGATGGATCCAATCCCATATATTTTAAAGATCTTCTCCTATGTTGTTCAGCAAGAAAGGCAAATCGGAGGACACAATTTCTTTAATGGAGTTGAAGCCAAGATTAATAGCACCACTGTCACTTGTAGCTATTGCAAGAAAGCTGGTCACACCGAGTCTGTCTGCTATAGGAAGCATGGGTTCCCTGGCAGCAACAATACTGATAACAAAAACACAAGGTATGCTAAAAAGGTTTGCTCCTTTTGTGATCGCAATGGGCATACAATAGAAAATTGTTACAAGAAGCATAGCTTTTCACCTGGATATAAAGCAAGCAATAAGAACAACGTTGTGAATAGTATGGACACTATTCAGGAAGCTAAGAATGAATCTGGTGCAGAAGACCAAGATTTTAAATTGTCATAACAACAATATCAAGCTCTCATGAGTCTACTGAAGCAAAACCGTGGTAATGGCACTAATAATGTATCTATTAATCAGGTTGGTCCTATTGTTTCCTGCAGCATGAACCAAGGTAAAAATAATTGTTTCTCTTTGATTGGTTTGAACAATCATAATAATTGGATTATAGATTTTGGTGTCAAAGATCATATAAGTTGTTCCCTTTCGAATCTGATTTCTTCAAAATAGATATCACCTATAAATGTTAGTCTACCTGATGGAACAAAAGTTCAGGCTACACATTTAGGTGTTGCTAAGATTTCTGAAAGCCTGTACATAAGAGATGTTCTTTTCATCCCTGCTTTTTCATATAACTTGATATCTATCTCCAAACTTGTTTCTCATTCCAAATACTTTGTTATTTTTAGCACTAACACTTGTGTTATCCAGGACAAGATGTCAATCAAGAAGATTGGTATAGCTGATCTTCAATCAGGATTATACATACTAAAAGGTGATAAAGAAGTTGGATGCAATCTCTCTTCACGGGTTTGCAACAGTACTGTGAGTCAGAATATTTGGCATATGCGGCTTGGACATCCTTCTTGTCAAAGAATGCCTATTCTCAATAAAAGGTTCTGATATATAATTCTTCCTAACACTACAAGTTTTGATGTTTGTCACCTAGCTAAACAACGTAAATTGACTTTTCCCGTTAGTACTTTATATGCTTCCTTTATTTTTGATCTTGTGCATGTAGACATTTGGGGCCCATGTGCTATGCCTTCCATGAACGGTGATAGATACTTTTTTACTATTGTAGATGATCATTCTCGTTTCACTTGGTCGTATATCATGCAAAATAAGGCTGAAACTCGTGTCCACTTAATCAACTTTATTTCCATGGTTAAAACTCAATTTCAGAAAAAGGTTAAAATTATCAGAACAGATAATGGTTTGGAATTTAACATGTTGCAATTCTTTAACACTGAGGGCATCATTCATCAAACAAGTTGCATTGAGACTCCCGAGCAAAATGGGTTAGTTGAAAGAAAACACCAACATATTTTAAACGTCACTCGTACCTTATTGTTTCAATCAAATTTACCTCAAAATTTCTGGAATTATGTTGTCCAATATGTTGTAACTTTAATAAACTGTTTGCCCATTCCTTTTCTTAAAAATTCTAGTCCTTTTGAGATTTTGCATGACCATTCTTTCAATATGAATCAGCTGCATGTTTTTGGATGCTTGTGTTATGTTTCTACTATATCTGCCAATCGGACTAAGCTTAATTCCAGGGTAAGATCAGGCTTGTTTCTCGGACTCAAACAGAATGTAAAAGGATATATTGTGTATGATTTAAAATCACATGAAATTCATGTTTCCAGAAATGTAGTTTTTTATGAAAGCCAGTTTCCTTTTAAAACTCAAATTCATGCGAACTTTCCTAAAAATGACACTACTGTTTCTATTCCTGCACAAATAAATACTTATGATTTAGATCTTCCTCAAGCCAGTATACCCAATAATGACTGTGATACTGAAAATGATGTTGTTCATAATCAAAATGATATTGATCATACTGTTTCCAATGAATCTGACGCAACTCAGCTTGAACAAACTATTGATTCTGGTATTGAAGATAATTTTCTAAGGAGATCGATTAGGCATAAAACTGTTCCTGCCTATTTAAAAGATTTTCACACTTCTTTTATAACTAAGTCTGATAGTAATTCTAGATATCCCATTGATGCTTATGTTTCCCTAGCAAGGCTATCTCCTTCCTTTAGACAGGTTATCTGCTCCATTGATTCTCATGAGGAGCCTGATTCATATGAAGTTGCTTCTCAACACAAGCATCGGCAAAAAGCCATGAGTGAAGAATTGATAGCCCTTCAACAAAACAAAACTTGGACAATGACTTCTTTGCCCAAAGGGAAACATGCTATTGGATGCAAATGGGTATACAAGGTTAAATATAGAGCAGATGGTAGCATAGAACGCTATAAAGCGCGCTTGGTGGCAAAAGGGTACACACAAAAAGAGGGTCTAGATTACTTACACACCTTCTCATCCGTAGCCAAGATCATAACCATCAGGTTAATTCTTTCCCTAGCTTCCATACATAATTGACACTTAGAAGATTTAGATGTTAATAATGTTTTTTTACATGGTGACTTAGATGAAGAAGTTTACATGCATTTGCCTCCAGGTTTTAATGAACATGATAAAAACCTTGTCTGTCACCTTCATAAGTCTTTATATGGCCTTAAACAGGCTAGTAGGCAATGGTACTCTAAGCTTTCAGAGTTCTTATGTTCCCATGGTTATAATCAATCATTTGCTGATCATCTCTGTATCTTAAATTTAATGAATCCCGCATCATTGCCTTGCTTATTTACGTTGATGATGTTATCTTAGTAGGAGATGATATAGATGAGATCAATGCCATTACTGATTTACTCAACTGCACCTTTAGAATTAAAAATCTAGGAAACTTAACATATTTTCTTAGTTTTGAGATTGCAAGGAACAACAAGGGCATTCATTTATGTTAGCAGAAATACACCCTAGACATTCTAAAAGAGGCTGGAATGCTTGGATCTGCTCCCATGCCAACACCTATGAATTTTTCCAGACACAAGAGCACAAACATAGGAGAACCTCTCGCCGATCCTACCCCTTTTCGTAGGCTTCTTGGCCGTCTTATATACCTCACGCACACTAGACCAGATATCACCTTTGTTGTTCACCACTTAAGTCAATTCATCACAACCCCTACCACCTTACATCATCAAGCATCCATGAGGATTCTGCGTTACTTAAAGCATCATCCAGGACAAGGGATCTTCTTTGATTCCATCAGTAATCTTCAATTGAAAGCCTTCTGCGACTCCGATTGGGCTGGCTGCCCTACAATAAGAAGATCTATAACTGGCTACATCATATACATTAGCAACTATCCCATTTGCTGGAAATCCAAAAAGCAACAAACTGTCTCTAGAAGTTCTTCCGAGGCAGAGTACCACGCTATCGCTTCAGCCACATGTGAGATTCAATGGCTCCATCACCTTGTGCAAGACTTAAAAATTGATCACCAACGACTTTCCATTCTTTACTGTGACAATTTATCAACAATACAAATTGCTTCCAACCAAGTATTCCATGAGAGGACAAAGCATATAGAGATAGATTGCCATTTGATAAGAGAAAAAATCAAGCAAGGGGTCATCAAGCTCCTCCATATCAATACTCATCACCAACAAGCAGACATTCTGACTAAGCTCTCTCCCCTGCTGTTTTCCACAATCTTATGACCAAGCTTGGGCTCCTCAACATTTACGCCCAACTTGAGGGGGGTTGTCCAAGTAATCAATTAAATTGCCTATCCAATGGTGACAGTCGCTCGATTCTTAACAGTCAAGACCAAGTCAAAACGGTTATTGCATAATAGTTTCTTTTTCTTTCTTCAGTACCAGTATATATTTCATATACTTTTCATTTTCTTATCATCAGTTGTAACAATAAAACGTTTACTTACTCACATTACAAAATTCAGTTTCGTTTTCTTCTCTTTCGTGTTCATGGCTCTCGTAACTTTTCAACCCTTACGCAATGTCATACAACACCTCTATCCACAAGAATCAAGTTAAATAAGATTTCATTATGTACAATAATAACAGACATTTTGTTTTACTTTGTTGTATTAATTTTATTGTATATATTTGTAGTTATATAAGAGAGTGATTTTAGTTTTTTTCAATAACTGAATTTATTTATTTTTAATTTGTAATAAGAAAATTGATATAATAATAATAATAATAATGAAATTTACACTATTTGAATATTTATTAAAAACTAAAATACAAAATAATCATTTGGGAACTTTTTATACTTAATCATATTCAAATATTGCATTGTTTGAATATTGCACTAAAAGGAATTCTCCTGCAGTAAGCTTTCATTTCAATCAAAATATCTATGAATTACTCTCAAATATGTTGATAGGATATTCTCACAATAGAGAAAATAATCAATAAATTCTTAGTGTATTAGTAATAAGGAAACCTTAGTGTTTATCATTGTACAGAAAAAATAGAGTATCAGTAATTAGTTAACCTTATAATATTATTGGTCTTAACCTCACTAATTTAGTTGCGGTCAACTTACAATCATCACCACAATTGCAAAAAAAAAAACTAATGGTATATCACTAATGAGTATGATAGAAACATCCAAAACTTTAAATCTTATGCCCCCTGAACATCAAATTCATGTTGCCTTGTAAATTTCTTTTGGCTCCAAAGAAAACAGATTAAAAATCCAAAAACAAGACAGGTAATTTCTACTTATACCTATCTGTATACATCTCCTGATACATATCAAAATGTAAAGACATGCTAATACATATAAGAATACATCTCCTAATACATATACAAAAAAATATAAACAAATTGTGAACATTATTCCAATAAAGAATGGAGATAAATAATCAATTGGTTTTGAAATTACAGCATAATCAGACTAACTGTGAACATTCATGTTAGTAAATATGCACTTGTACACAAACTATGTTTCTAAAGCTTCACTTCATTTTGTGAAGAAACATTAACAATGTACAATGACAACAAATACACATATAGTAAAATCTAAAATCTCATGTTATTCATATTAGAAAGAATTCATCATAGTCATGTTCAACATTGCAGACGGTTTGTTATGAAACTAAAATCTTCCTCATTGGATGTTTAAAGTTTATCAGACCATGTTCGCTATGGAACATACACCATGAAATTCCATCCAAAGTTATGCATTATAATTGTATTACTTTCACAAAAAATAATGTAATCTCAATGGTGGTTTAGAATCAACTTTCTGACATTAGAGAATCTTTCCTAAATTATAACTTTTCCAAATGCTAAATTGAAATATCAGATCTTGTGAAGGTAAATATAAACCACATTTACATACCAATTGGAAATGGTGTGAATGATTTAACAGAACTACCAACCATCATTTACAACACCCCAGTAGAATCTAATCTGGCCACTAGGACCTTGATCAAACACATACAACATGTGGGTAAAAATGTTCTATTTCCAACATGCATAAAAAATTTAAAATGAGAAGAATAAAAAGTAAAAAATAAATTAACTCACATAAACATATAATCTTACTTAAAAGAGAGGAATGAAAGAAGATGCAAATCAAAATTAAAAATGAACCTGAAAGGTAAAAGATAACAACTTAAAATAAATGAACTCTATACAACAAAAAAAAAATAATAAAACACTAAATATTACCTTCTAATAGAGGAATGAAAGAAGATGTAGACCAAAAGGGCCTGAAAGGTACAAAATAACAAATTAAAATAAATCATATCCACCAAACAAAAATAAGTAGTAAACTTATCTTTTAACAACAAAATGGTACTAACAATCATTCATCAACGATAAGAAGAAAAAAAATGGAGAAATACAAAAAAGAAAACAAAAATAGATGAAAAAAAAAACTTATGAAAAACATAAACAATAAAAAGTAGAAGAAAACGAACAATACCAGAACAATACCAGACAGATGAAACCAAAAACCCAAAAGCTTATCTCTTGAAAGTGTAGGGGAAAAAGAAGCAAAAAGAAAAGTAAGAAAAACCTAAAATGTTAAGAACAACTTCTTATATAAAATTAACTTTATAGAATAAACAAATCCTAAACTTACCGTATATCAACAACATAGTATAACAACAACATAACATATTAAAAGGAAGAAACAAACTTACCAAGAAAAACACATGCGTAAATGTTGCCCTTTAATAACAACACAATACGAAATCAAACCAAAGAAGAAAAATATTAAAGAATGAAACTTTAGGAAATTAGAAGAAGGAAAACAACATATTACCAAACCAAAGAACCATTAAAAACCTATATTTCAAACTAAAGCATTAAAGTGCTCACGCCAAGAACTATCACCTCTACATTTGAAAAGGATAAGGAAAAAGACAAAATAACCTTCAACCCCTGGAAAAAAATGAAACCCAATACTGAAAAAAGGTTGGATAAAAATGACAATTTGTTCTGGCAGGAGAGTAGAAAGAAGAAGAAAAAACATACTATCCCACGACAAACCATCTTTAACACAAAAAACATGAAAAAAATTAAACCTTTCATGAAGAACAATAAACATAGGAAATAAAAAAAAATAACTTCGTATGAAGAAGAAGAACGAAGGATCCACGAAGAAGAAGAAGAAAAAGAAGAAAAAAGGAAGAAGCATAACAAAAATCAACCTTGACAAAGCAAACATTCTGTTTTACATGAAGAACAATAAATATGAAGAAAATAAAATTTAACTTCGTATGAAGAAGAAGAAAGTAGAAGGATTCACAATGAAGAAGAAGAAAAAAAAGGAAGAAAAAAAGCAAAAACTGACTTTTAAAGCAAACGTTTAAAACATATTGTTTGGAGAAGATGTTACTGAACAAATTGCCTTGGAGAAGAAGGATTTTCAAATCTGTCAGCAAACATCTATCAAACCATTAAAGACCCTTCACTGCCAAAACACTACCACAACAAATTGACAAAAATGCCCTTCATTTAAGACACATGTCAATGAAGTATAATGTTTAGTAATTTTATTAAACTAACATTTTCTTATAGATATATTTGATACTAGATTTGAGCTTCATGCTCAAGTCTCCCCTAAACCTTCATTTGTAACAATAAATCAAGTACAAAATTATCATGACGACACAATATGCATGGTATTTAAAGTATAATAGCAGTTGACATCTATTTTTAATTTTACTCAAATACAAGAATAGGCAATGAGAATAAGTTTCATGACGTTTTACCTTAAATCGTTACCAGAAAGGATCTTTGTCTTCCCGAGGTATTGCTCCCCATGATGGCCAAGGTTTTAGAAATTGTTGCTTAATAGATCTTGTGATGGCCTGAGAAGCAACTCTAGAAGAAATAAACCTAAATATGAATGCAAAAAAGTCATAAAAAAGAAGCCAAGGTAAAACAAGTAATCTAATACAAATTAGTTTTTAAGATGATCGGGTATTACCCTCGATTAAAAGGTTCAATCATCGGTTGATCATGGAGAGGAGGGGTCAACTTCATCAATAATTGAATCAGGAGTATCTGATGTATTTTCGAATATCAAGAGAGGGTACTTAGGATGAGGAGGATCTACAAGTAATGTGTACCACAACAGGGGATGGACCTATATGGGAAGGTTATAGTATGCATGCAGATGGTGTGAGAACCACAATAAGGTGTGGTGTGTGTACCATAGTAGGGTGTGGTATGGGTACCACACTAGGGTGTGGTGTGGATACCAAAGCAGGTATGAGTGTGGATCGTGATTGTGTCAGTACAAGAGTAGGGGTTGGTGCCTGAATGGGTGCACTATGTGCTGACCCAATATTGGATGGAGTCCGGGTAGATGTGGATGGTATTTCTGGATGAACCCTCAAATCATAAATGACATTGCAACAATCAAATCATATAAAATCACATAATTCAATATCAAGTATCAAGTAGATGACATTGCAACAATCAATATAAAGTATTAAGCAGATTTTACCTTTGGTTCTTAGTAACCATATTTTGATTTTCTTAGTAATTTTGAATTGTGACTTGATTTTTACTTTTCTTGTATCTAGGGATGTCAACGAGGCAGGTAAGGTACGCGTAGTAGCTCCCCCGTACCTTACCCGTTGGATAAATATTTGCCTCGTACCCGTATCCGTACGGGTATCTACTATGCAGGTACTCACATATTTTTTTAATTTTCACGGATATCCATGGGTACCCGCGACTATTTAAAAAACAAAAAAAATAATATTTAACAACATATTTAAACCATGAATCCAAATAAAAATAAAATGCATAACATTCATAAATTTCATACATACTGCAAATAACCCATTTAAATAATGTTGAATAACTTTACAAAGAAATGAAGATTTTCTAAAACCAATTGATAAAAAATAACCATTTGAAATTAATGTGTTAATGTTTTAATGTTTTAATCACGTTTTTTTTTTTTGAATTTACATTAGAGTATAGTGAGTACGGGGTATCGACGAGTACGAGTACTAATACTATGATACTTATGATACCCCTACCCGTCCCGGTAATATGCAGGTTTAAAAAATATGTGTACCCGTTACCTGTGGATATCCATTTATAATACCCATTTAATACCCGTTGCAAATCTTATTCATGAATATCCATAAGTACGAAATTTTTTTATCATTCTTACTTGTATCATTTAAAAGTTATCTAGATAGTTATTTTACAATTTCAAATGATAATTTAATACAATTCTCCTTTAATGATTTAATACATTTAATAAAGTCTGTCAAAACACAAAATCTTCTACATAAATTTAAGGGTTAAATATGTTTTTGGTCCCTCAAGTTTTAGTAAATTTTGGAATTAATCCCTCTTCAAAAATTTTGACCAATTTAGTCTTTCTCTTTAGAAATACGTGGATTTAGTCCTTTTAACCAAATTTTGTTAAGTTTATCTGACGTTTCAAGTGTATTTCATGATAATATTTGAATTCTTTATACCGTTTGACACATTTTCACTTCAATGTTAACTCAAATATTATCATAAAATGCATTTAAAATGTCAAATAAACTTAATGAAATTTTGTTAGAAGAACTAAATCCACGCATTTCTAAAGATAAAAGACTAAATTGGTATAAAATTTTAAAGAGAGACTAATTCCAAAATTCACTGAAACTTGAAGGACCAAAAACATATTTAACCCTAAATTTAATGATTACAAACAACAATAACATATATCAACAACCACATAATTCAATCATTCTCATCACCCTTCTCCTCAAATTTGTCATCGTCATCATACTAGCCATCGTCATATTCTTCGTCATCCTGATCTTCTTATTCTTCTTCACCTTCTTCTTCGTCTTCTTCTTATATTTCTCTTTCCAATTCTTCGGAATTAACACCAAAGTGATGCATCTTTTCATAAAATATCACATTTAATGTTTTTAGCTTTAATTAAATAAAGGCAGAAACTAGACGACACGTATATTACAAATATTATCATATATTTTATTTTCTATTATTATACTTTACAAATACTTGTATTTGATTCTATATCAATTATTATATAACCATTATGAACGGATTAAACTCTATATAAAAAATAAAACAATTAAGTTCATTAGACTCTATTTAAATATTTAGCTCAATTCTACTTACGTATTTTAATATATATATATATATATATATATATATATATATATATATATTTATTTTTTTTTTTTTTTATTTATTT
>Ga0099822_1009555_pt1 | contig 12203 bp, 8 predicted proteins | sample CowpeawhiteBW_FD_76839 | JGI IMG/M metagenome (GOLD analysis project Ga0099822, IMG submission 76839) | Root nodule microbial communities of legume samples collected from California USA - Cow pea white BW | ecosystem: Host-associated > Plants > Roots > Nodule | place: USA: California | collected... | reverse complement strand
GATGATATTGTAATGTTATTAAGTTAATGAACAAAATAAAAGTATATTTATAAAAATTAAAGTGAAATATATGGAGAAAATATGAGAAAAATAAATGTTGATGGATAGTAGGAGAAAAAAGAAAGAGATAAGTAAATAGTTTTATAAAAACTTGTAAAAGTAACCATTAATTTTTAAAAATTTAATAAATAATTAAATTATAAAGGGTAAAATTGAAATTATGAAATGTGAACACAAAAGAGAGAATTCCCTTTATATATAGTTATATAGTTATAGATAATCAAATTTCCATCATTAGATTTTCATGTAGTCAATGCTTCCATGTTGATTAAATAATTTTTCTTTTGGAAGTGATGTTATCAAAAGGATTATGCTAATTGTATAATTTTTTTTAATGATATTAATCATACAAATTACAGGGAATTTTCTAAAGCGATGATTAAAAATGAGAGCAGCTCGAATTGAATTTGTTCTTGATTTAAATTTTCACAATTTTCTGGTATAAATGATAGTGCGACATGTGGTATACTACATAAGAAAACCCAAGTTACTTTTACACAGATGGGTTTGATTTGAAGCAATTTAAATCAGTGTTCATACGTAGAATGACATTCAAATTTAATTGTCATATTGAAAAAAAAAATTATACATATTTAAATTTATCTATAACTTCTCTATTATATAAATATATCTTCTCTTTTAGTTTACATATTCTATTTTCAACTTTATTTTTTAAATATATTTTTAAATCAAAAAAATTATTTTAACAAATTTATTTAATCTTAAGAAGTAGAATAACGAAAATCAGTAGGAAGCCATTTTATTATATTAAAATAAATATTTTTTAATGGGCATAATATGGGTGACAAATCTCTAACGTGTCATCCAGACAACATTTATGCTGCGTTTGATTCAAGAGACAGATTTGTATATACGGATGCAAAACTAAGAAATGGAGAAAAAACACGAAAAACGATAAATAAAAAAGTAGTTAAAAAAATGAAAACAATGTAGAACTTATTTTGTTAATTTTTTTCACAAAATAACAAAGATTTGCAAAGAAAATTACTGAAATATAATAAAATATTAATGAAAAATTTTTAATTACCATATTTCTTCTTTATACACAATTCAATAAATTTAATTCATATAATATCAATAAATATAAATAATAATATAATATAATATAATAAAATATAAAATAATTATTATTATTTACATAATAATAATAATAATAATATAATTAAAAGAACAACAAAATAGAAATAACCAATTACAATTTTATAAATTTAAATAATAACTTAAATATTATTGTAACATAATATATATAAAAAACGAATCAAACTAATTGATTCATTTAATATTTATATATATAACATTAATTCGTTTCTTATATATTATTCAGTTATTATATATATATATACAATTTTTATTTTTTAATTAATAATAATAATATTATTATTATTAGTATTAGTAAGAAACACAAAATAAAATATTATGGTTTTGTAATATGTTATATGTAATTTTTTAAAATGAATTAATTATATAAAAAGAAATAAATTTAAATAAAAGTAGAGATATTTTTGTTTGTTAAATTAAATAGTATATTATAAATTATTTCAAGTTATTATTGAAAATATTAATAAATTATTTCAAGTTATTAATGATGTTATTAATAAGCTATATTATTTTAAATAATAATTTTATTTTTATTTTAACATTATTTTTCTTATTTACATTATATTTATTATTATTGGTAAAGTAGTAATCATATAATTTAGTTTAGTAAAAATAAAAATTTATTAAATTTTATTAATCAAATCATATACAATTTCTCACAAACTTTCCACTTAAATCATAATGTATTTCTTTTAGTCCAAACACACTCATCTTTATCTACAAATCAATTCAAATCAACGCAAATCCATTTCGTCAAATCCACACCACAATCCAAACACAACATCATGTGTGTGTTTTTGAATAAATTGATTTGGGAAAGAGGGAGGGGAAGAGATTGAAAGAATTAGAGAATAAAATTAGTGTTGTTTTTTTAAAAGATTTGTAGATGATCTTTGAGTGGATTAAGGAGTGAAATTTGCGAGTGGTTTAATTGAAGTGATAGATAACAAAATTTAATAGATAAAAAATAAAATTAACTGAATTGTCCTTTGTTGTTAAAATATGAAATAAATTTTAGATGAGTTAATTTTTGTAACATTATTATTTATTAAATTTGAAAAAAAAATAATTTTAAATAATTCCTTTATTTTTTGAAAAGAAAAATTAAATATTTAGATATTAATGATTATTGTAAAGAAAAAGTTATTTTTTATTGACATAATTAATATTTAATTTAAAAATATTTTTTATCTTTTAAATCAGTGTATCTTTTTAAAAGCATAACCTTCAACCGCTATTCTCTTTACATGATGGAACATGCAAAAGAATTGATCTACATTTCCACTCCTTTTCTCACCCGAAAATCAATTAAAAAAAAGAGGAGAAAGCCTTTAAATTCGCTTATTTCTTTCAAGCATTAAATCTGTTTAAATCTGTTTAAAAGAATATGATCTTAGTTAAAATATATCATCAAACTTTAACTTTATGATGAATTATTAATACATATTTAATAATTAAAAATAATTTTAAATAAATAACTAATACTAATTCACAAATAGATATGATAACATTGTCCAAAATTTAGCAGAAGAATTTCCATTGACATAGCAAATTGAGAGAGAGGTAAGTGATGCTGTACCAGTCAGTTCACTCTTTAGTTCAGACTTGATGATTGAATTGTACTTTAAGTAATTAGTCTTTATGTTAAGCGACACATTAAGGGGCGATCAAATTCAAAGGCGGTACATGAGTGGACACGTGTTTCCTAGTTGGCACATTGTCTTTGTGTCTACGGTTGTAGTTTCAAAATGCAACAATGATTTGGATGAGAGACACAGTTACATTATCATGGACACGGGTGTGAGTGGCGCAATATCACTCATTGCCTCCATCTCTGAACCTCAATCTCGAATCAGAATATGGGGACATTGTTTTTCTTCCATCCACCGATTCCTCGTCTTCCACTCCCTTCCGTGTCAAAACCCATTGCATTCCCTCCTATTTCTTGCCTCAGGTCAGACTTTTACTCCACTTTCCCACCCTCTCTATCTTCGCAATATTTTATGTTTTACTATGATTTTCTTACTAGGGTGTCCTCAAAATCCAACTTTGATGCTTCAAACACTGAAAACTTGTCCCTTTTGCTTTGATAATTCATAAATTTATATAATTCATCTCAGGGATTATTCATGCTTAACCTCTTTGCACGGCTTATGTGTTTTCAGGAATAATGGAGATGTCACTGGCTTTCATGAGCACAAGTAACATCTTTTATTCTTTAAAGTTTTTTTTTTCAATTTTAAATAAACATTTTACCATGTTTGTTAGCCGATTCATATACCAGTGTAGTCGGAACTGACTTGAGAATTTGTATCTTAGGTCAGAGGGTAATAAAAATGTGGACATGTCCCAGGTATATTGCTTTTGTTTCAAAATTGTTGTGTTTTTCACGTGTACCCTTTAATCTTCGTTATCTGTTTCTGCATAGATTTCATTGCCTTCTTAGTTCTTACTGTTTTCCCCACTTTATGTTAGACAATATCCAATGATGGCCGGAATGTGAAACAAGATAATATTTGGCAATTGTTCAAGGAAGCTCAACATAGTTAGTTCTTTCACCTTATTCACCCTGGGGCTCTGTACAAGAGAGTTAAATAACTTCTGGTTTATTTTCCCGTTATGTAGACATACTGTACTTGAACGAACAACGTCTTGGGGCCATTGAGGAACTTGAGAAAACCAACAGAGAAAAGCACTCGCTACTCAAAAAGATAAAGAAATTGGAAGCAGAAAAGCAGGCTGGTGCTGGTAAAGGTAAAAGGTGATGGTTTAAATGTTTAATAGCATCACCATGTGCTTCTGTAGTACCTCATAATGCATACTTTTGGTTAAATAAATGCATGTCATTTGTTGTTGGCAGCCTCTAGGTTATCTTCTGTCGTACTACTGAAACATGATTCCACCACACACACATGTTTGATTGCATTTGGTTTCTTCCCTTTGCTTAAAGGACTAGTTTTTTTCACCTATCCCGTAGGTCTACTATATATAATGTAGTTGGAAAGTCAAGATCTTATAAAACCCATTCGAAATTCCCATTCTTTTCATTGTGGGAGAAATTCCCATACTTTGCAATTGAATCCTTTCTTCTTACCGTGCTCTGCAGCCCTGGCGTCCATGCAAAACTCTCATTCCCTTTGACTAGTTCTAGTGGAATGCCGGTGACCACCTGTGTCACTCCTTTGCAGCTAAGGGATGCAATGGATGGCTTTGATACCAAATGGTAAGAGCCTTTGGAGAACCACACCACAAAATCTATCTGTCATAGTTCGGGAACACAAGGCCTTGTAAACCCACACTAGAATCCCTTAATAATGAGACTCAAGTGCTCAGCTTGCTGTTGAATCTTAACATTTTGGCTTGCAGATATTTGTGCTAACATTGTTGAATTGTATACAGTTTTTCAAATCTATGATAAAAATATCTATTATTGATACAATTTATCAACAATAGATTTGTCTTTGAAGCTCTGGATGATTAATTGAACTTTATGTTTCTGTTTGTAACCCAGATAACTTATCAACTTGTTCAGAGTTGCTGCTTCGGATAGATGCCATGGTCCTTAGCAGCATGATTAGCCCTGGAGAAGCATCTGAATTAAGAGGTTTGGTGATTAACCACAAAGTGAGTCTGGCGGATGTTTTTAATGTCATCTCACGCAAAAAAGATCCCGAACTTCTAGGACAACTTCGTCACTTTTCACATGGACACAAAAAGTAAATCCTGGCTGCATTTGGTTATCTTCCTCCTTCATAATTACAGCAGTCAATGGGTTATCCTATTTTTGTTGCCTTATCTGCCAACTGAAACATCTGGAAACATTTCAAAATTCTCAGCAATTTTATTTTACTGTGGTAATGGCACACAGCGTGTAGCATACCCAAATTACTGAGAGAAGTAACAGAGCATGAAGAGAGGCATAAGCCTATAAATGAGCAAATGTATAAGTACTTAAACATGTATTTAATAGGATATTGAGTCAACTAGGGTTTTTGCTGGAATTATAATTGATCATTAAAATATTCTGGATCTTTTTCATGTTAGTTTTTTTTGTTTTGTTTAATAAGGCTAATAATTAGGTACTATTTCCCTTTTTTACTTTTCCTTTCTCAGGTGAAGTTTTTAAAATCTGATTGTCCTTTATTGTATCAATTTCATTCAGGAATGGTTTTCATATTGTTCACATTTGCACAGAAATGACGCCAATGGTCCCTAGAGGATCGGTAGCTTCATATGTGACTGGCATATCTCGTGCACTTCAAAGAAAGGGTCACTTGGTGGAGGTTATATTGCCAAAGTAAGATACATACTTCCTTCTATTTTGTTTGCTATTTATGTTATTCATCCAATTAATATGAGCATGGAACTTTGGAGTCTATTTTGTGCTTTGTATCTATACATTTGATGTCTATTTTATATGGCTAAATTAGTCTAGTTAATAGTTCCTTGATGTTTATAATTTCTGAATTTGGCTGTATCTAATTCCATGTAGGTATGCAAGTTTAAACCTCAATGAAGTGCAAGGATTGCGTGAAGTTAATGTAGAGGCTTACTCATATTTTAATGGTCAATTGCATGGAAATAGAATTTGGACTGGGTTAGTTTGGCTTTCTTTGTCTATTTATTTACTGCAAGTCTCCATATAAAATGAATGTCAAATAATTTTACTGCTTCTTATTAAGTATAGTAGAAGTACTATTTCAAAAAATTTTCCTTGTTTAAAATCTGCTGATTTTCGTGTATTCTATACTTACTCTTAGCATGTGACAGTGTTGTTTATGGCATTGGAGTCACTTTGATTGAGCCAAAGTACTTTTCATCATTTTTCAATCGCGAGATGATATATGGCTATCCAGATGATTTTGAAAGGTGAGTGAAATGATATTTGTATTGATTGGTTCATCTAGTTTCCATTTGTTATTGTTTAAAAGCAAAGAAAAATTTGCACTTTGAAGTTCATATAAGAAGCCCATCAGATAATTTTGAAGTGTTTTGTTTCATGGGGAAATTGATAATGAAAAATCCAGACTAGAAAGCTGGATGTATTTTTTGCATGCAAGTTTTTCGGTTTGACTATATAGTTCAAGTGCCACTACTGTTGCAAGAGAACCACAGATGAGTTAATTCACAAACTGTAAAGCTCAAAAGAATAGAATAGAACTCCAGTAGTGTTTTGATGGATGATTTTTAGAGGGTAATTCACTTTCACAGAAAATTTGAAATGTTTTATGACAAAATATATTGTTTGGATAGGAAATTATAGAAGAAATTGAAGTTCTAGGAATTTATAAGACTAATTTGATTACTTAAAAGTAGAGTATTTCAAATTCTACCTAAAGAAAGTAAGAATTTGAAATTCGCAATACTCTTTCTTCTTTGAAATCCATGTCTCTTTTTTTCATGTTCTTTCTTCGACTCAATTGGAGCATTGTCAAGTTGACATGGTTTTTTCGTCGACGATGGGTTTATTTAGGTTAAATGGGTTTATAGTTATTTTTTGGTCATCATTGCCAAAGGTTTATTTTTTTTTTTTTTCATATGGTCATTGTTGTTTTTCAATTAGAGTCAAACAATCTGAAATAAAAGCAATACAAATTCAGTGTTTTTGAATTTCCTGGAAATTGTAAATTTTCCTATCCAAATAAAGGGTAAAGGAGAAGTGTTTTATAGTTTTTGCATACCAACATACTCCCTTTATAACTTGTCATGACTGACTCTTTGTGCACTCAAACTATCTTCAAAGAGTGAAATAAAAGAGATACTCTGATAATTGCTATCTCATATGCGTCTTAGTTTCTTGTTATAGGTGACAGGAAAGTAAAATCTGATCTAATTAAGTTTTCTCTTGAAAGAGAACTGAATTGTGTGTTATTTTTATGAAAAATGTACAGCAGTCGGTATAACACACATATAGCTATGAAAATCAGATGGAATAAATGCTACTCTGAAGATTTTAAGCTGCAAATTTGTGCATAATAATAAAAGAGGAATTAAGAAAACTAATCCCGATTAAAACTAGGGAATACTCTAATCTACACGTAATTGCATGCGACAACATTTTCCTTTTACTCTGGTATACTTAATTGTCAATAATCTTAATATGATTTCTTCACCATCAGGTTCTCCTACTTTTGTCGAGCATCATTGGATTATATTGTAAAATGTGGGAAGCAGCCTGATGTATTACATCTTCATAATTGGGAGACTGCCATAGTTGGGCCCCTTTTCTGGGATATATTTGTTCAACAGGTGTCTATTCTTAATTTTGTGCTCTTTTGAACTACAGTAATTCTGTGATTTAGTGTAAATTAGGACAGATTTTCAGGAAAACAATTAATGTAGTGGAGCCTTGTAAAATTCAATGATGAGCAAACTTTTGTAGTTTTGTTTCAAGTGATCCCTTTCTTTTTCCCTTAGGAAGTGGAGAGCATATCTCTACTTCCTCTATCCTGTGGCTGATTGGAAACTGCACTGTGTCTTGTGTTATAATCATCTTTATCCTTTCTGACCCTTAAATTGTTTTCTCTTTTTAAAAAAATGTGCATAGGTTTTCTTGCTATGTACGAGAGTGATTTAATTATGGAATAATATATTGCTTTGTTGCATAATCTTTTATGGAGACTTATTCATTTTGTTTCTGGTTCTTTACATAGAAAAGGATCCTCTGTAATGTTCTTAATGATTTGTTTTGTTTAGGGACTTGGAGGAACCAAAATATTATTTACATGCCATGGCTTCAATTCACAGGTTAGTCACCGATCTTGGCCTGCTGGATATGCACTTTGTGTTGAATTTCTGAGCTTGACATTTCTTTCAGCAGAAATTTTCAAGAAAAATTACATATCGTTTGTTATGGATATTACATTTGGTCTTGTCAGTCTTGCAATTATTGGATGTGCTGTGTACGTAGGGTATTGAGCAACCAGATAAATTAGCCTTATGCGGGCTTGATCCTTTAAGACTTCATCGCCCTGATCGTTTACAAGACAACACTAACACACAACTTGTCAATATTTTAAAGGTGTGCTAGTCATATAAACACTTGACTTCGTTTTTTGTGTTATATCCCTCAAACTGTGATATTTAATCATTGAATAACATATTGTGTGCCACAATCTCTCTTTTCTTTTTGAAGACTGTATTTTCTTATGACCGAACAACATTGAGTTTTCTATGAAATTTACAGGGTGGAATTATCTATTCAAATAAAGTTGTAATAATGTCTTCTATCTATCCAAAGCACATAGTTATTCGTAATCTGAGTCTGGAACCTACTTTAAATGAGCATAGGTAAGTATGCTGTCATAGCATAATTTCAATCTTGTTTAGTGTTTGATGAGGTGTTATTTTTTCTTCCTTGCAAATCAATATTATCTTGAAATAGTTAACATAGTGAATGATCTGGTTGATAAATATATTGGTTAGTTTTTTAAAATTAGTGCCCCTTCTGTAGTTTGATAATGTGTTTTCACCTCTGTCTTTCTCATTGTATTCAACAAGGAAAATTACATTTGGTTGCAGGGACAAGTTGGTCATTGCTCCTTATGGATTAGACAGATCAACTTGGGATCCTTCAATAGACTATCTTCTTCCAGAAAATTTCAATGCTGAAAATATCAATGGAAAAGCTGTTTGCAAAGTTTCATTGCTGCAGCAGCTGGGGTTATCTGAACATTCTTCTAGTATTCTTGTAAGTGGGTCACCCCTTCTTATTTATTTATGTGCCACTGTAAATATATCCAAGGAGAAAAATTTGTGACATAGTACAAACAGTGTGAATGTGATAACTCTGTAATAGAGATTAAATGATGTTCAAGACAAGCTTAATGACAAACAAATTTGAAATACTACCGGGGTTAAGTGAACTGCAAACATCTTTTTATTTTGTTAAAAAGAAGTACTTCAACAATATGGAAAAGTGAACAGCTTTTGCCTGTCCCTTCCCTTTGCTTGTTCTTGGAGATTTCTTCATCATTCTTGTTGAAATTATTCGTTTATTTACTTAATTTATTTTGATTTGGTGAAAACTGGTATACAATGTTACAAATTAGGTACATGTGGTTTTTCTTGGTTTTTCTGCTCACAGTTTAAATTTAACAGGTTGGATTCATTTTTCCGGAAGGACGAGACCCGGATGTGAAAAGGCTGAAGGAAGTTATCTTGAATGCCAAGCAACAGGATGTCCAGGTTGCCATCTCCGTGGACTTTATACTTTTCATGTTTTTTTTATTTTTTATTTTTCAAAAAAGTACATTCTCATTGTTTCTAAGATTTTTTCATTAACTGATATTGAAAAGGAAGCTCCAAACATAGCAGTATGCCTATGAATTTTTGTCTGTTTCTTACAGGAGAAACAATCTCTGTTGTTCCTTGTGTTTTCATATTGAAGATAAACTAATAAACCTTATGCAATTCAACCTTCTATGAAACGAATCAGGCTATGGAAAATTCTTGTTTCAGAATTTGCTGTTTTAATTAGTTTGGAATAATTATTCTTGCAGTTCGTATTTTTGGGGACCAGTGAAAGATCAGTCGTGAATCAGACCCTTGAATCACTTCAGAAGGAACTCAAGGTAGTTCCCCACGCTGTCTTGTTTTTATTTTTTATAATTCCTTGTAGCTAATTGCTTTTTATTGCAAGTTTACAAATATAGTAAATCAATGTTTGTGTGTGGAACATAAAAAAGTAATGCATTTATTGGGAATGATATTATTTTAGGAAAATTGTTTCAGTAACATGTTTATCTATGTGATAAAGTTAATAATACTTTTTTCCTTTTCTGCTACTAATGATTTGCCATTCCATTCAAAATGTTCAGGATGATAATCTTAAACTTTTTCCTACTTACGATGAAGCTCTGTTGCATTTAGTCTTTGCTGGATCCGACATCATCTTGTGCCAATCTTTGGTTGATCCTACTGACGAAATCCCTGTAAGACCACCATCAACTTTAGTGGTGATTTTTTTTTTCTCCACTGCTGTAGCACCTCAAGTAAAACATGCAGTATGAAATTAAATAATGCAATCTGTAAGCAAATTTGGTTTCGGGTGGAGAGTGTTTTGTATAAACTGATTCTTACAATTTTTTGTAACCTGAATGTGTAGCTCATAGCATTAAGGTATGGAGCAGCTCCAATAGCACTTACCTCTGATGCAAGCACAAACAGGTAATCCATAAATATAACCTGTGATAGATGAAATCTTTTCTCCATTCTTGTTTAACACTCATTTCATTTGTATCTATCTGCAAGGGTGATACCTTTTGAAAGGAACTTCATAAACCAAGACCATGAGGCTACCATGTACTCAAAATTGATCAACTCTAGCTTTATAAACATGTCTCTCAGCCTTGCTGTTGATGAAATTGTATGTAGTTTCTAGTGGTTTCTCCTTAGTAAGTTTTACTATTTCTGGAAAATAACAATCCATGTAGTTATGATCCATTAAATTGCTTTCATTTTTCTGTAGAGGACTAATCCTGCAGTGTGGAAACGAAAAATAATGCAAGCAATGGCACATGACTTATCATGGGATGGTGAATGCTACGATCTTCATTTTGCAGCTTACTCTGCTATAAAGAATATGTGAAGTATATGTAAACATTTTTTTTTGTTTAGTAACTTGAGATATGGCAGAATAGTATTCATTATTGTAGGTCAATAATGAATTAGGGTATAGGGTGAGAAAAGAAAATCCGTCACAATGAGAGTGATGAAGGGGTTGGAATGGAAGCATAATATTACCCTGTTAAGGGGCAGAATAATGAAATCTGGGTTGAATAAATTGAGTGAGTTTTGAAATTGTGTTCTTGTATTTGTTTTCTTGTTATTCCTGAAAAGTCTCAATAATTATTCTGATATGATACTTTTATCTGTGTTAAAATAGAAGTCAATGAATCTTGTGTGGTTGAGAAAAACGACTTCTCTAAAACTTAGAAGTTAGGTTTTTGCATAAATGCTAAATGGTAATTAAGTTGATGGATACTAAAATGACATTATTAAAGTGAGTTAATTTTATAGTTAAATAAAAAATTTTATATTATAAATAAATTTTTTATTATTTAATTTTCATTTTTGAAGCTTTTAATTTATGGTTAACCTTTTTTTATTTTTATTTTTAATTACGGCCATATATAAAATTATCAAACGGTCTTTTGTTTTATTGTCTAACTTCAAAATATATATTTAAGAGTTTTTGTAATAAAAGATATTATTTAAAAGAAATTCAAACAAACACCGATGCCTATTTTTTCGAATATTCGAGTTGCCAAAAGCTTCAAGTACACGTTAACGAAAAAAATAAATTTAATATGCAAGAAGATTACACAAGGTTATCAATTTCAATACTTTTCATTTAGAAGATTAAAAAGTTATATAATTTTAATTAATTTAACTATTAAAATATAAAATGTGCGATATATATTGTTTTGGTAAAAAAGGGAGTCCGAGGTGCATACTGGTCGCCACTCGGCCTCTTTGTCAGAAACTCGATAATATCTCTCTTTTTTCTTTCAAAAAACCTCTGTCTCTCCTTGGGGTATGGTGCCTGCTTTATATCGATCCTTCCTCATCCTCTGTTTGGTTAGTGTGGTGGTGGCATGTTGTTGGGACTGCCGAAACATAGGGGAACATGGTCATGCCCCCTATCAAGAGGGAAAGTGGAGCGGTTTTGGAAATATCCCTTATAAGACGGTCGTAGATCGGCCTAGTACTCAAGTCCACTTGAGGTCGTGCTAGTATGTGGATCGGTTCAAGATTGGCCCATAGATAGCTTGCTCATGTAATGATCCAAATCGTGTATTAACCCAGCCCATAGATTGGTCGTCTGCTGGTCCAACATCATGGTCGGCCTCAAATCGGTCCGAAACAGGATGACCATGTGACCAACCTGGCTCGGCTCGACACAATGAATGACATTAACTAAGTCAGGCGGAGACTGGTCGCCAGGGCGTACATATATATATATATATATATATATATATATATATATATATATATATATATATATATATATATATATATAT
>Ga0099822_1009551_pt1 | contig 12206 bp, 9 predicted proteins | sample CowpeawhiteBW_FD_76839 | JGI IMG/M metagenome (GOLD analysis project Ga0099822, IMG submission 76839) | Root nodule microbial communities of legume samples collected from California USA - Cow pea white BW | ecosystem: Host-associated > Plants > Roots > Nodule | place: USA: California | collected... | reverse complement strand
TTTAAAACCCGTTTTCCCTTCTGTTGGATAGAGTAAAAGTACCTTAGTTCGACCCCCCCCCCCCCTCTCCACAACTCATAAGGAGTTTTACCGGTATTATCGCCAGGTATCCTATTTTGTAAAAAGCATGCAGTAAGAAAGGTTTCTCCCTAAAGGTTATTAGGTGCATTAGAACTAATAAGCATAACATTCTCATTTCCTTAGGAGTTCTATTCTTTCTGTCAGCTACTCCATTAGATTCAGGTGAATATGGTGGGGTTACTTCATGAATGATACCTTCTCTAACACAATATTAATTAAACAAAACATATTCACCACCTCTATTTGATCTAATCCTCTTAATTTTCTTATTCAATTGATTTTCTACTTATGCCTTATACTTTAAAAACACATTGAAAGCTTCATATTTATGCTTGATAAAGTACACTTTGGTGCATCTAGAATAATCATCTATAAAGGTTATAAAATAATTTTTACCACCTCTAGACATAGTTTGTTTTAAGTCGGCTAGATCAGAATGAATCAACCCTAACAATTCAGATTGACGTTCTACAGGATAACAAATTTTCTTTATTATTTTAGATTCTACACATATATCACATTTACCACTTTGTTTATAATGCATATTAATTAATCATAGTCATTGCAATTTCATAACATACGAAGAATTCACATGTCCTAATCTAGCATGTCACATATCATACGAGTCAACGATGTAAGTAAAAGAAGATTCATTAATAATTTTTGAAATTTTAAGTACCAAGAGACCTTGATCACAATATCCCTTCCCCACGAAAACATTATTTTTTGTCATTACAATCTTGTCAGAATCAAATGACACTTTAACCCCAACTTTTCCAAGTAGTGCTACAGATATTAGATTAACTCTAATAAAGGGCACGTGCAACAATCACTCAAGGCCAGAGTTTTGCCAAATGTGAGCTTCAGAAGAATCTTTCCTTTGCATAGGACAAGAGTTGTCCTGGAATCACCAAGATAGACGTGTTCTTCTCTACCCCTACACTAGTATAGGAGGTACAAACACTTCTGTTTGCACATATGTGTCTGTAGCATCAGAGTCTACCACCCACTTACTCACATTGGTCCTCAAATTTACTTGTGAAATGACCGCAACCATAGTATATTCCCCTTGGACTATATTTGCCCTAGGAGGATTGTCGTTTCTTGCTCTACGCCTGCACTAAGGTGCATGATGGCCAAGCTTCCCACATAGAAGCAATTTCCTTTTTTCTTAAAGATGGGGTTAGATCCTTTGGGGCGGAAATTTTGAAAATTAATTTTCTTATTGTGATCAGGTTTATTCTCGTATCTTTTTGGTACAAGTTTTTCTTCTATAATGTTTGCTTTTGCAGATAATGCTTTGGCCCTTGCAGTAACACATTTCTATCTATTGGTATCTTCAACTATGATGTGTGTAATGAGATCTTGAAGTGACATCTTCTTATGTTTGTGTTTTAGTTGTTGTTTATAATCAGTCCAAGATGATAATAGTTTCTCGATCATGAGTTTTGAAACAAACTCATCAGGAAAGATTATGTTCTCTACTTTGATATCTTCAAGAAGCTTGTGATATTCATTGATTTGGATCTTAATGTCATTATCTTCAATCATTTCCCAGCGGTAGTAGTTCCTTGTGGTAAATTTTTGTTTGAATACGTCTTCAACAACATATATTTGAGGATCAAAGAATCCAAAATTTCTTTTTTGCTTCCTTGTATGAACAGTACACATCAAACATGTCATTAGACAATGCACGTAAAATGTGTTGACATACCTTGTTTGCATGAATGCAATCTTCAACTTGTTTTGAAGGGATATTAGAATTGGGTTTTGAAGATGTGAGAGTAGTAGAAACTCTATACATGTCTAAAAGGGTAGAAACATGTTTGTTCCTACATCAAAAGTTCTGTATAGAGAATACTTTGATTTTTGACACATTTGGAAAAGGTTTTGCAAAGATCGTTTGAGTTCCGAAAACAGTATTTGGATTTTGCGTAGAGGATTTTGTTGTTGTTGTTGTTGTTGTTAGCCATAAGTCCTTAAGATTGTTGTAGTAGATGACAAAATCACGTACCAAAAAGACTTCCCGAGATGTGTAGAATCATTGTCCTTAAGGACTTATCCCCGATGTATTTCGCAAGGCCCCTAGAATACAATAAGAACTTTTCGGAATGTCCGAGGATCTCAAAACTAGCTAGATAACTCTTAAAAGGAGTAAATAAATAAACCCAGGATAAAAGAAGAAATATAAGAGAGAAAGGATGAGAGGATGAGAGTATGAAAGTGTGTGTTTGAGGGCGGAGTATAGTGCTCTCTATTTATAGATGGTGGATAGGGGCATAGATGGGCCAAAATTCATGGCCTGCGAAAGAAAAAATCTGAAACAAACCCAACGTTGAAAAATATGGTTGCAATGGCTGCATCATATTTGCATCCGAAAAAGAAGGGAGAAAATCACGTATATAGTGGAACGACTTTTTCAATACAAACGCTATATATATAACACTTGTAAGGAAAAAATATACAGGATTAGAACCACGATTAATCAATCAAAATCACCTAAAACTAAAAGTTATAAGTTTGACAATGTTTTAGTTGATTAAAATCACTTACAAATTGATATAAGTTGGTTTTGTGATAAGGTTTAAAAAGGGTTTATCTAATGTCTTGTAGGATTCTAAGATCTTAGTTCATATATGTTTTTCTTTCTTGTTTTTTCGTGTGTTCGTAAAACATTTTAAGTTTAATAGATTGGCTTGATCAGAGGTGGGTGAACAACTTGATGTAACATTATTTTAAAATTGAACAAAGATAAATCTTATGTCTCTCTTCTTGTTCTTTACTACTTATTTACATATCAATCTTATCATATATCTTGCATATTGAATATAATTCAATTCATACTTAGATGTTATGCAAAAATTGGTTTATAATACTCTTATCGATCAATTATTTAAAGATTTGCCACCATAATTTCAACAAAAAAGTTAAATATTACAACATATGATTATTGTTTCGACGTTTATTAAGAAAACTTGCAATTATGAAAAGCATACATACAAAACTAAGCTAAAATTCTTATGCAAATCAACCTATTCCATTTCGTTTTTTTGTTTGACCAAATGTGAAACAAGTCAAAACAAATAATGTTATTCTTCGTTGCATTCCTTAACCATGAATAACTCATATAACTTTATCTCAAATGTCAAGCTAGCTTGAAGAGATATAATGAAACATCTTAAAGTTTGTTCACTATAATTCCTAAATATTACTTCAGAAGCTAAAGTATTTAGATGTTTCATGTATGCTCCATATAAACAATATTGGATTTTTTCTTTAACCTCGAAATAAAATTCAATGATTTCAAAACTCAAATTTTGTTATGATTGAGAACATATTACCTTCCCGTATACTACTCTTCAAATTCACAACAAAAATTCTTTTTTCGTCTTGGTATATTACAAAAAAATTGAATTTTAATAGGGTAATTTATACATATAGTAGGGTTTTTTTAAACTCCTGGTATGTGTCAGAGTTTTTCTTAATGAACAACTGCAAAATTTCATTTCCTTCCTACTTTTTCACAGTCCCTCTTTTCTCATGTTTCAGATGCTCAAAATAGTATATCTTTCTCTACTCTTACTTGTGTGATCTAGCACACATCTCTTCTTCATCTTTCAATCTTTGCTAAAAAAAACTTTCCTTTGTCATTTATCAATTTCAATAAAAGATATTTCCTTTGTCCTCTCTGAATCGCAACTTCTAATTTCTCTGCATTTTTTCTTTTTAAATCTTCATTTGTCAATCATAACTTTGAATTAGTAATGATTTTCTATTTATCCTCTTTGGCTTTCAAAATTCTTTTTTCACTTTCTGGTTAATTTCTCACTTTTCCTTTTTAATGTTTGTTTTCGCGGAGACGTTTGTACTCTGGTGCCACATTTTTTCAAATATGTTATGCGTTTGTGACCATTTGCATTGCATGTTTAATGGCTCTAGTTTGTGTGTTATAGGTTTGATGGTTTGTGTTGCTTCACAACTGCTTTGCGTGTTCGAAACTGCTTCACAGGTTTGCCACTTGACCTAATAATAATTACTAATAATGATTACTTTTTTATGTTAGATATATGATTAGGAAAGTGACCCTAATGAATAAACAAATGATCCACATAAATATTCATAATTGAACAATGTTATTAAACTTTTATTACGTTTGACTTTATGACTAAGAACAAAAATATTGTAATATACCACTAGTTTGAACTTCTAAACTTTATTGTTTACCTTGAACTCATAAATAATTTTCTTTGCTATTTTTATGAATGTTATTTCCAATTATAAATAAATATCAAAATTTTAGAATCTTTATTTTTTTCATACTTTTTTGGAATTATGTGTATTAAAAAAATGCAACAAATAAAATTAAGGGGGTTTGAAACACAAGTAAAAACATTAATAAATAATGAATTGTGTTATAGGAGTAAAAAATATTGGAAAGGATTTTAGAACTGTCACATATTACCAGGGGTTTAAAATCGTTTGGAAGTAGCAAATATTTTTAAAACTCGTAAAGTACTAGAGATTTATAAATCGATGGTAAATAACATAGGTTTTAGAGCTGTTGATAAGTAATCGAGGCTACCAAACCACATGTAAGTATGATTATTCTAGAAGTTAGTGAAAATTGTTGATAATCTTTTAGTCCAATAAGATTCTTAACGAGATTAAAATTGTCGAAAAAAAATCAAATATAATGTTAAAAATTATTTATGTTGTAGTGGTATAATGACAAGATAATTTCAAGTTAATTTTGTAATTAGATATTCAAATAGTAATATAAATGACAATAATCAATATAATGGAGACAATCACTCCCATTATTACGTACTTAAAAAAACTAAATGAAGAGGTATATATTTTTGTGTCAATTATATTTTTTAGCCGATTCCACATGAAGAAAAAGATGTTCTACAATTTCAAATTGTAGTTGACAATGATGACACATTAATATAATGTTCTACTTTCAACCTACTCTTAACAGTATACCGAGATTTTTTTTAGAGATAATAATAAATAATTAAAATCTTATGCTAAAGAAATTTTATTTATGTTTTCTTTTAAATTCCGTCACCATCATTTGTGGTTCTAAATTTTGATAAATTATATCCGTTTCAAAAATAAATCCAAGTTTCTTCTATTTTATTTATCATAATATGATTCTCTCCTAACTAAGTTTATACATAAAAAAATCCCAAATTTTTTATTTCTTGAAGAACTATATTATAAATACAAATTAATTATTTAATAAGTTCTTATGGTCGAAGTCAATCTGATGATTTTTACTTCCTGTACTTCCATAATTTCTTTGCGCACTCCCTCAAACATTGAAATGAAAATTTTATCGAAGAGTCACTTCCATATCATATATATTGAAAGCTTGTCTGAATAAGTTTTTTGAAAATTTTTAAACGAAGTTTCGGAATAAAATTTTTGAAAAAAAAATTTTGGAATAAAATTTTCAGAATGTGATATTCGGAACAGTATTTGTAGAATATGATACCTACGAATTGAGAACAGCTTCTTCTCCACCAATTTCTTCTCCTTCATCGACGAACACAGACTGCACCTTCGTCACACCCACAAAACCCGGTCCAACACCGCCAAACCGGTTGCAAGAGAGAATACGTGGATGTATTCTTTCTGGGGGTGCAGGAAGAAGGGGCATTTTTTTCCCTTTTTTTTTCTCAAAGATAAAAGATGGGTTGGGCCTAGATTTTATAAAGTCCAAGTCCAATTTCCTAGAAATATGAAAGCCGCGTTCTGCATCATGTGATTCTTGTCTACTAAGGTTTTCGTTGGGAGCACTCAAGCTTTTTTGAAGTTGTGAAAGCACTGCACACCCAAATTCAGAAGACATGGATCCCAAGCTAACCGAGGTTTCTCAGCTCTTCGATCGCTTCAAGGCTTCGTTTCTCAGGAACGACTACGACAACTGTTCCAATCTCCTTTCTCAACTAAAGGTATTTCTCATCCAACCTAACCCTAGTTTACTTATTGCTCTCAATTCCAAAATTCGCTCATCATTTAAGTTCTTTCTTCTCTTTGAAGATCGATTCTGTTGCTTTCTTTGCTTTTCTTCAATTTATTTTGTTTTGAGCTTGGCTGTGGAAGTGAGCAAGTTGTGGAATGGGGTATGTTGCTTCAGTTGAGATCATTATAGCAATGAGCACTCTGGGTAAGATAGATTACAGTAAAACCAACGCTATTTGTAGATTTAAGAAGTTTTCTTAGTTATGTCATGGAAACAATGTGCACTGAGCAGATAAATTGTGTTTTTACCTTTGGGCACTGGGCTATTATAATACATACATGTGCTCTGCCCCATCAGTACACTTGTTACAAATAGCAAGATCCTCTTCATTTCCTGCATCCCCACAGATATCACAAACTATATCCTGCTATCAAATGGGAGCGAAAGAAGCTATGTAAATTGATTTGAAACAAAAAATAAGCAGCTTATTATGTGGCATGTATACATCTTTTAACATGCTATAATGCCACGAGTGTAATCTAATGCATGATTTCAGAAGTTCATACTCACGAAATTGTTGTCAACAGAACTTGATCATGAGGTATGATGCAGAAATGGAAAAAAGAAAAAAAAAATTTGTAGATGGAATTTCAAACACTAACATAGCACAACATGCCACAACAGGATGTAAAGGATTCTGTTGAACACCAATTCTGAAGTGAAATTTGAATGGGATACTTAACTGAGTGCCATGTATAACAGAAAGATAGAGAAAGCTAGAGTTAAAGATCTATCAAATACTCCATGTGATAGGTTTGAAAAACATAAAATAATACATAGCACAGTGCTACAACAAGATCATCTACTAGGGTATCAACAAAGGGGTCAAAAGGCAGGCAGACAATCTAAGTTTTCTAAAACGAAAATTCACAATCTGACTATTAAAAAATTTGAAGTAGTTCTCTTAATATTGCAAATTCGTTTCAAACATTCCATGCACCATATGGAGCTCGTACATAAGTCACACATACCTAGATTTGCTTTCTATTTTAAACCTCAACCTTGATCAATCCATATATTTCCTCATGTCACACCAGTCCGTTTTGCTTATGACCCTTTCATTATTAATATATTATTAAAAGTTTAACATTTAACTACTAGCATATAATAGTGTTCCTTGGCTCACATTTCGGAAAAAGAAATTCCTTGGTGCAAATCATCAACTACTGGTGAGGTTTCAGATAACCCAGTCTCTCCTCCAACATTCTGTGAAGAATTCCATCAACTTTATGACACTAATTAAACATAGTGAAATCAAGAGACTCTTCCTATTACTGAGTTCCAAACACACCTTAGTGGACAATATTTTACTATTTCTTCAATTTTTCTTTCCATATAACAATGTAGAATCACAATGATCAGTAGGATAAGATTTGGTAATCACAAATGTTTTTTCTTGAATATGAAAATGAAAAATACAAAAAGCTCCTATGCAATTTGAGATTGAATCAACAAAATCAGAACTAGAACAAATAGGTCAATAAACAGTCCACTCATAGAAAAGTAAAACAACAACAAAAGCCTTATACCACTTGGTAAGATCAGGTACATAGATAACAAAATGCCAACTTCCTCTGGGAGTGTACTGTGAGGGATAAAGTGTGTTGATTGATTTACTAGTCCCCCACTCAAGCTCAATGATAGAAGGGGTGATTTTACTTGGAAATATGATGTCTTAGTATTTATAGGACAAGGACTTGTATGATTAATAATGCTACAAACAGCTTGAATTCATAGCTCAAGTCTATTTATTGTCTATATAAGATGGAGGTTTGAAAGATCTTAGCTTCCTTCATTTTGGTACGTATTTGCAGATGTTGTTATTTATTTAATTGCTGCCTCGCTGTTTACTTGCAGGTGTTACTGACAGGGTTTAGAAGCCTTCCACCATTGTTTGCAGATACTCCTAATGCTGTTCATGAGTTAACAATAGCAAGTAACACTCTTTGCTCCAATCTGTTACAGTGTTTCCCTTCCCCCATCTTTTTTGTGTTTAATGGGCCTATAGCCATTACTTAGGCTTAGACTAATTATTTAAGTAGTAGAAGCGAAACCTGTTCGCAAATCTTAAATTGGCTGATTCATAAAAGATATCAATATGCACTGGCTTTCCTGTAAGCTATTTGTGATTGAAAATGGAATTTCTCTTCTATACCCTCTATTTTTGTAGGCAGTAAATAAAGCTGAAACTTAACAATCTTCTTTGTTGTTAGAAAGATAATTTTGCTATCTGGCTGTTGAGAGAAGTTAACCGTTGTTTTGCCATATGAGGAATGGTTATTGTGGTTTACTCTATAAATACTAGTAGACAATGAAAAGGTTATAATAATTTTTGTTCATCTAAATTTAGAAAATGTTTGATGCTTGGAGGCAGCAGAATAATGAGCTAGAGCCTTATTGATTAAATGAAACAGATTACTAAAACAATAGCTGAATGATTGAATCATATCAGCATGGTTAAGATAATAAATATTTCAAAAATGTAAAAGAAAAAAAATGTTAGAAGTTCTATATTTAATATTTTTTTTCTGTTGGTTTTTGAACTTCTAGAACCATATTGATAATCAAGGAAATTAATAAACAATATCTCAATGACTGAATCATATCAGCATGAATAAGACAATAACTATTTCAAAAATGAAAGGGAAAAAAGTTAAAAGTTCTATATCTAAGATTTTCTTTTTCTGTTGGTTTTTTGAACTTCTAGGGGATATATACGAGCATGCCGTTGTCCTTAGTGTGAAAACTGAGGATCAAGATGCCTTTGAGAGGGATTTCTTCCAGTTGAAACCTTATTATACAGATGCCTGGTAATTTCTGCTTGCCCCTCTCTTTACACAAAATATCCATTTACTCTGGAAGAGATAAATCTGCAACAAAAGCAAAGAATGGACATCTTCTGATTGTTCACCTATAAACTTGTATAGTGTATGCCAAGAAGTATAAAAGTAGTATCAATATTAAAATATGATGTTATATGCAATTCTTCTTTCACTCTTCCTTGTTGGATTCTTGTATTTCATGGGAACTTTTCTTGTGTGGCAGCAATCGGCTTCCACCATCACCTCAGGAGTACCCAATACTGGGTCTCAACCTGTTGAGACTACTTGTGCAGAATAGGATTGCTGAATTCCATACTGAGTTGGAATTACTTTCTTCTGCTGCTCTAGAGAATCCTTGCATTAAGCATGCCGTGGAGTTGGAACAATCTTTTATGGAAGGAGCATATAATCGTGTCTTGAGTGCTAGACAGACAGTGCCACATGATACATACGTTTATTTCATGGATCTCTTGGCAAAGACTGTCAGGTAGTATTTGCTATTATTGTTTTATTTTAATTGCATGGGGGATGGTTGAACTCAAGTGATAAATAAGGGGAAACTGGATCCCCTACTTGATTTCTTCAGAAGTTGGGCTTATATTTTACACTGTTTTGGAATTTTCTCTTCCAAACTGATTTCTAGAATTACCAGTAACTTGAGTCATTTTTATTCTTGTAATTCTATTTTATTTGCTTCCTGCAATGGCGATTTGATGGAAGCACGACCTTAAAGCTCGAACACCTGCCTCTCTAGTGGTTCTATTATTTTCCGATTGTTCATCTATATTGATTTTCTAATTAGTTTTTACCTATCTTCAACATTCAGAGATGAAATAGCAGGTTGTAGTGAGAAAGCATATGACTATCTTTCAATTAAGGATGCGAAGCAAATGTTATTGTTCTCATCTGATCAGGAACTCCTGGAATATATTACAGAGGTGAACTATCTTATGTCCCCTTAATTTTTGTGTTTCATTGCCAGGGAGGGAGGTGTTGATATTGGAATTGGGCATGAGATTGGACTTGACATTTGGAATTGAACCTTAGATATTTAATAATGATTATGTTTTGAAGTTCTTTTAGAATTGAAAAGACCATTACATGGAATTGTAATATTAATAATAACCACACTTTAACAATTCCTAAACTCTACCTCTAAATCACAATTTCCAAACTTCACTCCCCTCTAACATTCTTGTTTTTTTTTCTACATTAGCTGCCACGATCACTACTGTCCACTGTCAGTGTTCCTATTGTCACCACCTATAACCTATACCCATCAACCACCAAGACCACCACTACTATTTCTGTCATCACCAAGATCACCACCACTATTTTGGTCATCAGCAAGACCACCATCACTATTGTTGTCATCACCCTTCCCCCACCGCTGTAACCACTTAGTGTCCCCCTGTTACCAGGACTTGTGACTATTTTCTCCATTTTCACTTGCAAATTAAACTTTTTATTCAAACATGACATAACTCATCCTGTGGGAAAATGAAGTTGAAGTTAAACTTTATAATTCTAAATAATTACATGTAAAAACCAAATATATAAATTATGAGCTCAAGTATTCTAATTCTGTTAGAATATAGGAATTGGAATTATAATTATAAATTCTATTCCATGTGCCAAACGGACATGGAAAATCATTCATATCTCTTTCAATATTTACATTTGTTCTTTCTCATGTTCTAAAGTTATTATCTATTTATTGAAGGAACATCCTGAGTGGGAGATAAAGAATGGTAGTGTCTATTTCCAGAAGGCAAAAGAATCTGCTCCGTGCAAAGAGATACCCTCTCTGCAGCTCATCAACCAGACACTTAGTTATGCTAGGGAGTTGGAGAGGATTGTCTGATAAGATATATGAAGGCGGCTTTTGTGTTTCAAAATTTCTAGGTGCCTGGATAATAGCTTCTAATATTGTCTTCTGAAATTGTTTAATTCTCATTCAATGCGGAACTAAAAAATTGTTCACCACTGTATTTTGATCATTTAGGTGGCTGTATGGTTACTTTTATTTTTTTTACCTCGTGCTCTGGAAACAGGAAAAAATGTTTTATACATACTTTTCTTTTTTTATGATTATATGATTCATTATTCTGTACTCTAAATTTTAAAGCCATAGAAAGGTTCATCACCAGAATATGGGGATATAAATTTTCCAAGTCGTGCATTTGGTCACTTGATTTTTTCCTTAGGTTAATTACCAATTTAGAAAATTTAGAATGATGATGTGCTCAGCTATTGGGTTTTGTTTTCTAAACAATTCTGATCAGCATATTGTATGTGATAACTAAATAGTAGTTAGGGAAAAATGTTGAGATTTGATTTAGGCTTAATTACTGTTTTAGTCCTCTAATTTGTTAGCAAATTTCAAAATGGTCTTTCTATTATTCAGAGTCTCAATTTAGTCCTCAAGTTTTCAAAAGTGATTCAATTTAGTCCTCAAAGTTAACAGCGTCAAAATGAATAACGGAACAGTGACCTGGCTGTTTTACTCTGTCTCATTTCGAATTACTTGGCCTGTTACACTGTGTTTATGTGGAAGGTGAATTGGGTTGAATGTAATTAGGGTTACTAATATTGGAATTGGGATCAGGGGTGAAAAAGATTTGTCGAGGCATTGCGTTGGTGTGAGGAATTGGGATCAGCATCAATTTCGTTCTTGGGGTTATGATCTGTAATCGAAATCGTGGAGCATATTCCAGGTGAGTTGTGCTTCGAATTTTATGACTTGCGTTTTAGGGTTTTGTGGATTTTGGGTATAGGGTATAGGGTTTTGATTTAGGGGGTTTTGGGTACAACAACCTCTCCACATTGACAAATGGGAGACACACCCAACGCTTCCACCCACCACCAAGAGAAGACACACCACGAATTTCATTGTGTGAACAAGTGCAAGACTTATAGGAGTTGGCTTCGGAAATGTCTCTCAACAACAAAATCTGGGGCCAAAATAATTAGAAGAATGTTGTGCAGCAACGTAGCAGAGGAGAAGAATGAATTTAGGATGCTGGGAAAAATTTAGGGTTTCATGATTCCCATTTCTAAACAAAGTTAAACTTTTTCAACATATGCCACGTCAATTGTTCTTGCCTCTTAAAAATGTTGACACGTATAAGTACAATTGTGCCACCTCACTACTGTTTGAACGACGTTTGTTTAAATTAAACGGAGAGGACTAAATTGAGTCACTTTTCAAAACTTGAGGACTAAATTGAGACTCTGAATAATAGAATGACCATTTTGAAATTTGCTAACAA
>Ga0099822_1009548_pt1 | contig 12208 bp, 5 predicted proteins | sample CowpeawhiteBW_FD_76839 | JGI IMG/M metagenome (GOLD analysis project Ga0099822, IMG submission 76839) | Root nodule microbial communities of legume samples collected from California USA - Cow pea white BW | ecosystem: Host-associated > Plants > Roots > Nodule | place: USA: California | collected... | reverse complement strand
CTGTATAACTAGGTAAGGATTCAAGGTAAGGTTGCATCCTGACACTCTAAGGAGTCAGTTAGTCTCACCTAGAGCGGACTGACTCCTGTGGTGAGAGTAGTAGGAGGCCTGAAATTCATTAAGAGCTAACCTTGTGGTGAGGAAAAATTGATTCATTGTAACACTTGTAACACATAGCTCGGGGATGAGCAGAGGTATCCACCACAGGTGCAAGCATCCGCTGAATCCGACCAGGTTATACGTATCCGGATGAGTCGAGTCGAGTCGTAGTGTATTGATTGAAAAGTTATAACATGCTTGTTTGTTGTATGGGTACTGGATGGTGAAAATATATTTGACTGTATGATGAAAATGTTGTCGGCGCTAGCTTACCCTGTTTGTTGTATGGTTGTATTGTATGTGGTTGTTCTTCTTGCGATGATCATCAATTTGATTGATGGGAGCAGATGGACGATGTTCTCGTGGCCAGCAAGGAAATGGCGATTCCGCTGCTTAGCCATCTGGGCTGGATTCTATTTTCGTTATGGTTCTTTAGGGCTACGGCCCATGTATTGCATTATGCCTTACAGTTCTACTATCTTTTCGTTAGACTTTTATCTGGTTTCAGTTGGCATCGTGGTGTGCCTAGTGTGTAGGGGTTGTGTTAGGACCCAAGGACTACTCTACATTACTATTTTGTGTGACGTTTCTTTTAATTTCGCTTAATAATTAAATGGGACGTTACAATAAGAATAACAGTACAGTTATTATTTAATTTTTTATTGGATTAAATATATTTTTAGATATTAAATTTTAGAAAATAAATATATATAATCCTTTTAATTCAATTGTGTCACATTGTTTACGGTGTCAAATGAGTTTACAATATTTTAAGTGTATCGAATGACATTTCTAGTTGATGTTTAAGTTATTTATATTAATTTAGAACACCGTTTAATATGTAAAAGAAATTAATATCTTTTGGGTAAGAAGATATAATGTCATGTCCAAGATATGTACTTCAAAAATAGTGGTATGTAAATTTTAGGTTAAATTACTATTTTGCTCCTTGTATTTGTTAAGTAGGTTAAATTGGTTCCCCAATTTTTTCTGTCTCAATTTGGTCCTTAATTTTTCAAAAATGATTCAATTTGGTCATTGTCGTCAATTTTGACCAAATGATGTTAAAGTCAAAGTCACATATCAATTTCTGATTTTTTTATTTTATTTTTTTACTTTTTAAAAAAATTATTTTTTTATTTTTTTATTTTTTATTTTTAACACGTGTCACTTCACAGTTGTGTCACATGTCAAAGTGATTCAATTTGGTCCCTGTATTTGTTTTTAGTTTCAATTTAGTCTCAATTTTTGTAAAAATGAAGCAATATTATCCCTCCTTAAATTGAGTTTTTGTATAAATCTTATGATGATATTCTTACTAAAATTTACATTTTTATTAAATATTAATAGAAAAAATTTTAAACAAACTTTTTGTTTTTAGTTTTATTATTAAACAAAGTTAAACCACAAACCTAATTTTAATAATTAACCATTTTGTCATCATATATAAATGCATCAAGTGTACCATATTATACAAACTTAGTGAAGATTAAAAATTAAATAACTTGTCACACATAAGTTTAGGAACTAAATTTCAAATTCAAAACATAACTAAAGTTTAAAGTTTTGTATAGAATTTAAAGTTAATTTAAAAATATTTCTAGAAATATTTAATAAAAATATTAATGTTAGTAAGAATATCACCATAAGATTTATATAAAAAGTAAATCGAGTCTCAATTTAAGAAGGAACAATATTGTTTCATTTTTAAAAAAATTGGGATTAAATTGAAACTAAAAATAAATATAGAGGACAAATTGAATAATTTTGACACGTGACACACTTGAGAAGTGACAACGTGTAAAAAAGAAAACAAAAATTCACAAAAAAACTAAAAATTGGCACGTGACGTTGACTTTAACACCGTTTGGTCAAACTAACGGTAAGAACCAAATTGAATCATTTTAAAAAAAAAAATAAAGACCAAATTGAGATAGAAAAAACTTGAGGACCAAATTGACACTACTCGACAAATACAAGAACCAGAGTAATTTAACCTAAATTTTATCGGTCAAATTGTTAGATATGAACAATGAGCCTTTTTGTTAAACTTTTATAATAGAATTTATAATAATTAAGATAAATGTGAAATAAACACATATTCACTATAAATCATGATTTTTATCTTAATATTTATTGGATGAAACATTTATCACTTAGTTAAAAAAAATATAATAAAATAACTTATAATAAATGTGCAATGTTATTCTTTCTTTGCATTTAAGAGCATATTAGTTTAAGGTTATGATTTGATTCACTTTATCTCTATTATGTTATAATTAATATCACCTATAAACATATAACATCCATAAATATAAATACCCTATCGTACATACTTAATACAAAAGCCTTCTAATATAAATAAAAGTAATTAATTCGTTTTTTTTTTGTTGAATTTTCAAAACAATATTACTAATGTATCAAACTTACCCTTATTACTGAATAATTATAATGCTCTCTTCTCATTAGCTTTGATAGAAAATACAAAATTCATAATATTCAATAACGACAAACAAGAAAAATAGAATTGAATCTTTCATAGAAATTAAAAAAAAAAAATGTCTTATGAAGGAATTATTGATCTCTTTTAAAATGTCCTAGTAAGGACCAGAAAGAATATATTTCTTTTTTCTCATTAACGTTCTCTCTTTGTTTTACTCGTGTTAGTATTGAGTAATTTATAAAGTAAATGGGTAATATTTATACACAAATGTAAAAATTGATTTTTGCTTCTTTCTATTGTTTTATTACTTGTTTTTGTTTTTATTGTTTTTTTCTTTTTAAGATTAAATATTTAATCTTCCAATTATAACAAATTGGTTCATGTTCAAATATTAATTTTCTTTTATCCTTTTATTTTAAAAACAGTTTTATAACCCCTTATTTTCAATCTTGTTAAATTCTTTCTTACATGACAAACGACATCCCACTTAAGTATTTGTCCTACTTACACAAAATGACACGTGTTTACCACATGTTGAATTTAAATTTTTTGAATGAAAATTAATTTTCTTTATAAAATCCAACACCGTTTTTCAACATTTTAATCTTTTGAAATGTTAGTTAAAACATGTTTTAAGAAAAGTAAATAAATGGTGAAATTAAACCGTAAAATGGAAATCTTGTACCGAATATCTAAAGTTGGGTTTCTTTGTGAAATAAGAAAGGTTGGGGTTATTTGCATCACAAACAGAGGTAAAAGGGTTCTTTGCACCACGAGCAAAGGAGGATTCGTATGGTTAAGAAAAAGGCCGAATGTTTCCTTGTTTTCGTTGCATTTAGGGTTATATTGAGTTTTTAATTTGTCGTGTTCTTTATTTATAATTGTGCATTTCTGCAATTTATCCATGGAAAGTATTTTTTTTTTGTTAATTGTAGTTCTAATTAATTGTTTAAGTTGATTTTGCATGAGTTTTGGTGTTTGAATAACAAACTATTTAGTTTTCTTTGTGTGTTGAACTGCAAAATTCAAAAGAAAAGAAAGAGTAGTGGATGTAAGTTAAAGGGAAACAAATATGTATTGAAAAAAATAAGATTTAAAAGAAATTGAAGAGTTCAACACAAAATTTTGCTGCAATTTTTGTGTGGTTTATTAATCTATTGAATTGCAATCCATCTTTTTCTTGGAGTCTCCATGTTGTCTCATTTAATTCTTTTTAGTAGTCCTATTATTTTATAACTTTATTATTTTGTGTTTTTTAAAATTTCTTGAAGTTTTGTCTATAGTTTTGTATTTGTTTGACCTCTTGAGAAGATTTAAATCTCGCAACGATTTTCACATTGTTTGTTCACTCTTTGCTTGAGCTATTGGAGTTCTTTGCCAAAGTGCTAAAGGGAATTTGAGTGGAAAAAGGCTAGAGAGTACTAAAAAATGCGTACAAGTGTGATACACAAGTGGATTTTGAGTGGAACACTTAGAAGAGCAGTGAGGTTTTAAATATATTTTATTGTTATTTAGCTTTACTAAGCTTTCTTGCGGGATCTAGCAATATTGATCAATGCAACATGTTTCAACATAGGCATTCTTCTAGGAGTGGTTTTACATATGATTTAACCTATCCTACTTTCTATAATCATTTGGTTAGAGGATTTGAAATTACTAAGAGAGTGGTACGAAGAGATACGCCTAGTGTTTGTGTGGCAAAATATGTGAGCTTAGAAGAAAGCATAAACATGACAGCAAATCATTGTCGAGGGCCAAATCAAGTCTATAGGAAGAACAAATCAAAAGAAGGAGCTCCTATCATAAATCATTTTTCTCATGGAAGGATAAGGAGAAATTTAAGAAGAAAGGAGCTACTTCTACCACTACCAAATTTAAGGAGAAGAAATCTTCAAGTGTTACAAATTTGAGGACAAATTCTCTTCAAGGAGAAGTGTATGATAAAGGACTATCTCCTGAATTTTCAAGTGGTATGAATTTAAGGACAAATTTTCTTCAAGAAAAAGAGTATTATAGAGGACTATCTACTGATTCAATACAAGAAAAACTTCAGGAGGAACCTTTGCAATTCTAAGGACATGAAGACATAAAGATCATGACTCAAACACAATTATAAAATAATTTAGGCAAATAAAAGTATTTGTAATTTTGTTTTAAGTTTTTAATCAAGTTGTTTCTTTTTTTGAATTTTCAAGTTATTTTTGGGTCCGATGTATTTGGATTTTCTTTTAGGGTTTCTTAGGTGGCTTGAACATGTCTTTCTATATATAAGGGCACCAAATATATTTGTGGACACCTTGGGTAATCTTATTATATGTATTTGCATCCTTTGAGATAAGATTCTCTTGGTTCTTAGTTTAGAACTCTAAATTTTATCAAATATTAACATTTTTGTGACGAATCTTCATTTGACTTACAAATCTACTAGATTGTGGTGTCTCTTATCCCTATCTTATTTTGAATTCTTCTTATATATCTTTTGGTATTCTCTTATTTATTTTTGTTGTGCCTACTGAAGATTCAAATTTAGAAATGATTCAAATTTAGAAATGATTGTATTTTTACTAGATAAAATTGTATATCTTCACATTTTTATTCTACCCATACTTGAAGAAGGGTTTATATTTATTGAAGAAATAATAGTTATCGGTTCAATATTTATGAAATTCTCCCTTATGCATGAAGTCCTCAATATTGTTATGCTAGTGTATTGGTGTATGTTTCAAGTCATACAAACTCTTCTTCAATCTACAGATTATATCCTTTTTTTCTTTCTCTTATTTAGCTTTAAAAAATGTAAATATTTGACTAAACTCAATTCTTTCTTCTTTTTTTTCAAGATTCTTAACTAGTTATTCTTTGTACCTCTTAGAATCATTATTATATTCTTTCATTCAATGAACTCATTTGTTGTGAGATAAAAGTTAACAACTACATCTCTTCTTTAATATCACATAATCTATAGTCTCACATACTTCTTCAAATTTGTATATTCCCTTAATGGAGTGATATTTATATTATTATATTTGAATAATTAATTCAAGGTACCCAATGTTATTCAACTCATCAATTAATCTTTATTATTATCGTTTTTTTTTCTTAATCCATGGTTAATCACTCATTGTTTATTAGGTATTCAGAATTTAGTTTTGATCTTTTGGTAGCAAATGTACGGAAGCTCTACGAAAGAATAAATTGGATTTGGGTGCAATTTGGAATAGCTGAACTGTTGAACTGTTATTCCATTCGGTGCATTTCATGTTAGTCAAATTCATTGCAGACTCGAAGTGATTTGTGAAATTTAAGTTAATATAAAATTTTCATTCTATACTTTCGGTCAATAATATAAATAGGTATTTATTCATTTTTTTATTAGTTTTAATTTACTCTTTCATGAAACTTATTCTTTTGTTTTCTTTCATCACTTTTGTTGTAAGACTCACTCTTTTCTAGACCTAATCTTCTTTTTCATCTAAGGTCGTCTCATAGAGTGCCCAAAGACCCTACTCTCAGTCCTAATCCTCCTCATTCTACTACTTTTCAGAAAATTGTTCCCCTCCTCCCTTTTAGAACTGCAGAAGTGAGCTCTGCTAGGATTTGGCTCCCGTTCTTCGTCAAGCTAGTAAACTTTATTTTTATTCCACATAAGTTAGCCATCAACTCATACTTTCTCTTCTCTAGCTTGTTTTTCGTGGTTCCAACTAGGATTCTGTCAACACCCAATTTCTTTCGAGTAAATGCATTTGTTTTGTTAAAAAAAAATTAATAAAATAATATATATAAAATAATAATATAATAAATAATAAAATAAAATAAAAAATATGTTTTAATTGATGGTAGGTTTTTTTAACTTTAATTCTACCATGGGAAAAAAGGAAAAAGAAAAGAAGAAAAAAGTTAAGAGAAGGAGAATCTAATTTATTTTTTAATTATCACACTCTTTTGATAAGCCCAAATGTTTTGTACATATTTTCACCGCCACTGTTCGCTATTTACACTCTTCACATGACATGTCAGAAAAAAGACGTTTCATAATTTCTGTTTTTAGAGAAGGATATAATATTAGGAGCAATATTTTTTTATAATAATTTGAATAAATATCTTGCATTTACACTTATGTGATGTGTCTTTTTGCCTTGTCAGTCTGGGAAGGTATTATTTTAATTAGAAGCAAAATTTCCCGATAATAATGCTTTTAGAGAATGGTATGATTTTAATAGTTAAAAGAAAATATTCCTAGTAATAATTAGAATCAATTATATGAATAATATGTTATGATTTGATCACGATCTTTATGTGATGGAAAATATGATTCTAGTAATTACAGACAATATTTCGTTAATAATTATAATCAACACCATGAATATTATGCGACTATTTAATTTCTATGATATGTTTCATCAGCACCAATTCCTTCCTCATATATTTTATTATAATTAAAGACAAGGAATTCATTGGTACCCGAAATGCCTATATAAGCATAAAAGTTCTCCAATGTAAGGGACAAAAAAAAGGAATTCGAAAAGTCCCTCTTTTTTTTATTACAGAGCACACACAAAAGGGGTCACCTTAAGGTAAATTTTCTTTGCTCCTAATGCTTTTCATGATTCTCTTATAACATCAAATATATGATCGTTTGAACTGTTATATGATTAAATGTGTTCGGGATTCTCATGTTAGATGATTTTGGGTTTGTCATTGATGTGCTCAACCTTTCTCTTTTCCTTTATTTTTATCTTGGTAATTAGAAAGGTGTTTTTTCGTAGGCTTTAATTCTCTAAAATAATAATAATAATAAATAAATAAATAAAGTAAAAAATTATATTTTCTTTTATATAAGTTTTGAATGTCATGTCAAGTCTCGGACTTGCTTGATAATCAAAACACTCATTCGTAGGCTTTTAATTTTTTTTAATTAATAATAATAAAAAAATAAAAAATTATAAAATCATTTTTAAATGTCATGTCAAATCTTGGATTTGCTTAATAACTAAACCTTTTATCATGTAGAATCTCGAGTTATATATATATATAATAATAAATCTAAAATTTAGAAAAACACAATAATAATATCAAACAATAATTTTTTTATAAAGAACTACGTTATCCCTGATTTTTCAAATGGAAATACGTAGGAGCGAGGTACAATCCTCGTCCGGCCAAAAATATAAAAAAATATTTTTTTTTAATCTTTAATATTTTTGTATGTGTTTTTATTTTGTTTCATTTTGTGGGGAATAACAAATATTTTAAACATCGAATTCTATCTTGCACACTTAATTAAAGAAGGAACCGTCTTAAGACAGACCTTGTGGGGTGTTAATACCTTCCCCACACGTAACCGACTCCCGAATCCAAATTTGGTTTCGAAGACCATTCTTTTTAAGGTTTTTCTATAGTTTTCCATAATAAACTATGGTGGTGACTCCTCTTGTTTTTTTAAATTGTTTTCGTCGTCCCGCCACGATCTCGATTGCGACAGGTTCCTCTCAGTAACTTCATTTTGTTCTGGTATTAGTATTTTCAGCTCACCAAACTGTTCCTGGAGTTGTGGTGCTCCTCTGTAGGGTGCTTGTGTTGTTAGTTATCCTCTGTCCAAGTAAAGGAAGCTAGGGTTTTTCGCATTTTTGCAATATGTTGTTGTTTGGCTTCTGGTTCTTGATTAAAATGCTTGATTGACGTTTATGCTTGCCTAAGATTGAACTGGATGTGGCCTTGTACTATTTTCTTGGTTTGTCTGCACAAATAGTGAAGAAATCTGATATTCTCACGCAAGCGAGTAGGTCTCGCCTAAGCGAGAGTACTAGAAACTCTCCCAAGTTTTTGCTCATATTGTCGCTCAAGCAACGAGCTCCCGTTTTGAGCGAGAAGTCATCTCGTTTGGGCAATGAGGTCTCGCCTAAGCGAGAAAACGTGAAAACCTCATTGTTCCACTGCTCGAGCTCTCGCCTAGGTGAAAGGAACTCTAAAGAGTCAGCTAGTCTCATGTAGAGCGAACTAACTCAAGTGGTGAGAGTAGCAGGAGGCCCTAGCCTTTGGCAGGATAATGGTCTTAGATGTTTGAAGGCTAACCTTGTGCGTGGAAATGGCTCTACAGAGTAGTAGAGGCCATCACAAGTGCAAGCATCCAGTGATTCCGACCAATTATATGTATCCAGATAATTGAGTCTTAGAGTCCTACTTGTTTGCTATCACATGATTGTTTGCCTATCTTGTTGTATGTTTATGATTTGTTTTTAAGTATCTGTGTGCCATAACATGTTAAAATGATTTATACTCTAGCTTACGCTTTCTGTTTGCTTGTGTGTTTTGGGAGTAGTTTTCCTTTTTGCAATGATCATCAGTTTATTGATGTGAGCAGATGTGAAAACCACTAGTGGTCACCGGGGTGATGGAAACTCCGCAGCGTAGCTAATCTTGGGTTGGATCCCCTTACTCTAAGTACTCTTTTAAGGCATTGTGGCCTATGTACTATCTTGCTCTATGAGCAAGCGTTTTGGATAACTGTCAAACTTTCATTCAAGTTTTGTTCATGGCATCGTGGTATGCCTCATTTCCTATTCGAGTATATTTTGGATGACTGTAATAGTTGACATAGATATACTTTGTAAGATCCAAGAAATTTAAATAATTAAATAAATAATTATTTAATAAATGCGGGTAGTAGGAGCCTTTATGACATTTAATGTGGAGTGTTATGATGTGCAAAAATATTAGCTTAAATGGTTAAGAGTACTTAATTGTGTGAGAGGACTTGGGTTAAAGTCCTATGTATGCCAATTGTATGTTATTTTAATATGTGTATTATTTTAAGGCTATGTTTGAACATGATTGGTAATAATGTAATCCTAAAATTTTAGGAATTATCACGAAACATAAATTGGTTGAATTGGTTGTTGCTTTGTGATTGAATGGTTTTGGGTTCAAACCCAGCTAAGAATAAATTAAACTTTCTTTTTGCCAAATTTTCTTTTGGCATGAATATGAAAGGGCAGAAAAACCCTAGCTGCAAGAAGGGCAGCCTAGTGTGCTAGAAAGGCAGCCACTAATGGTCTTTGAATGGCCATTAACACCCAATTCAAATCCATTTTCGTTTTCATATCATTAACAAGCATTAAGGCTTAGTTAATAGTCTAATTAAGGTGGTTTTTGGAGAAGAAAGAGAGAAAAAGTGAGCAAGCACAGGGCAAACGAAATTGGCTAAGAGAACGAGAGTTCTGAAAGTGATTTGGAGAGAATTAAACCAGAACATCAAGTGCATTAGAGAGGAGATAAAGGTTGGACTAGTGGTGGCACAAGAGAAGGCTTAATTCCTTCAAATTGAAAAATAATTGTCTAGGTTAAGGTAGTTCCTTTTCGTGTATGCATATGTTGTGATTATTTTCGTATTGAATGTGTAACTATGATGCCTCTACTTAATCACAATCCTTTTAATTTCGTGTTTCTGGAAAATTGTTAGAAATCGTCTGGCAGCTTTGAATGTACCGTCAGGCGATGCATGAGTGTTAACCCAATTCTGGGTTTTTGAAATGAATCGCCTGACGGAAAGGGTGAGCCCGCCAGGCGACTTAAGCGTGAATGTGTTTTGTATGTGTTTTTGAGTTCTGTGATAGATTGGGTTCTCTAGAACTGTTCATGTGTACGATGGGAATTCATGAAAAGTATGAAATTATGAATGCCTATGTGTGTGGATGAATCTTGGGGATTGATGAGAGACATTCAATTACGTTAACCTTGATAGGATTTGGGATTAGTATTTGGTTTCTTAAGTGTAATCATGAATCAATCACGTTTTGGTTGGATTAGTGTGACGTTATTAGTTGAGAACGCATCAGAAATTGGAATAACTGTGAATTGTTGGTTCGTGGGTGAATTATTGGATTTTGCAGGTAAATTATTGGTTTTCTCAGGTGCAAAAAAACCTGGGTTTTTTCCAGGTACTGATGTGCCGTCTAGCGGCCAATAATGAGGAATGAATAACAGTAGTGAAACCACACTGTTTTAGGGTTAATTTGATGGGTGGGGAATGAGGTTTTTAGAGTTGAATTGGAGTGGGATCGTAATTATAGTATTGGAATGAAAAGGACGTGAGAGTTAATGGTGACAAAGTCAATGAATGGTGTGTTAATGATGAGGAAAAATGAGTTTTCACGTAGAATAGGGATTGTCTTTGTAAGACCCATGGAAATTAATTAATTAAATAATTAATTAATTAATAAATGCGGGAGAATGAGACTTTTATGACATTAAATGTTAACTGGTATTATGTGGAAAAGTACTAGCTTAAATGGTTGGATGGTTGTGTATTGAATTGGCGTTGGTATGGTCATGGTTCAAACCTTGATGGACATAAAGTAGACTTTATTTTTGCTAATTTTAGCTTAGAGTGAATGTGAAAAGGTAGAGGGAACCCTAGCAGAAGGGGCAACCAAAAGGGTCTGAAAAACCACTATGTAATTATCATTGAATAGGCATTAAACTCACAATTAAGCCCATTTTCGTTCAGCTTTTAAACCCATCATCAAGACACCTATAAAAGGCCAATTTTAGGTAGGAAGAAAGGTTTCTGCAGTTGTTGTTTGTTGGCTTTGAGAGGAGAACGAAAATTTAGAGAGTGAGAGGGGAATTGGGTGCACAAGAGACTGCATCGGGAGTAAGATTGACACAAGGCCTAGCTGAACAAGGAATCTCAATTTTTACCCTTTTAATCAAGCATTCAAGGTTAGGGGAAGCTACCTTTTGTGTATAAAATCAAATGTATTGTGTATTTCGTCTCTGTTATCCTCAATTGAATTCTGAATGTTGTGGATTTAGTGTATACGTATTGTGATTGAGAATTGGTATACTTAGTGTTGTTGTCAAGTCCTTTATGTTTCACATGATTTGAATGGGGTTTTGGGGTATTGTGGGGTGGTTTTGGGTAAAGTCTCGAGTTTTGGTATCTCAATTAGATATAAAGCATGTTCATATGGGTTGATTGTTGAAATAGAGTGAATGGGAATGTTTACATTGTATTTTGGCATGATTTTGGTGTATTCGTGTGTGTGACTAGTGACGAAACCCTGCAAGTTTCGCCCAAGCGAGTCCCACTCGCATAAGCGAGAGTTGCAGAACCTCGTTTCTAGTTTTTGGTCGCGCTTCTCGCTTGGGCGATCAGTGTCAGGGTTGAGCGACTTGGTCTCTCGCTTAGGCGATAATGGCTTGCCTAAGTGAGGTCGCGATGAAACCTGTACGTGTTAAGCGCGACTTCTCGTCCAGGCGAGGGGTTTTGGTTTTTGGGCGACAGATACTCTCGCTTAGGCGAGAGTGGCTCGCCTAAGCGAGGTCTCGTTGTGGTCTGATGTAGTTTGCGTCGAATTCTCGTTCAGGCGAGGTTTGTGTGTTTTGAGTGAATGTATAACTCGCTCAGGCGAGCTGGGCTCGCCTAAGTGAGATGGTGTGGTGCAACCACTATTACACACTCGCTTAGGCGAGGCGGGTTAGCTTAAGCGAGGCTGATGGACTAGCTTGGGCGAGGGTCCTTGGCTTAAGCAAGAATGATGTGAATTCTATGTTTGTGTGTGTTTTATGAGCTGGTTTGTGTACTCTTTCCTAAATATAGGAAGTTATATGCATGTGTTTGTGGTGTTTGGACTTGAAGGACTAAGTCCTTAGGATTTGGGATGT
>Ga0099822_1009547_pt1 | contig 12209 bp, 6 predicted proteins | sample CowpeawhiteBW_FD_76839 | JGI IMG/M metagenome (GOLD analysis project Ga0099822, IMG submission 76839) | Root nodule microbial communities of legume samples collected from California USA - Cow pea white BW | ecosystem: Host-associated > Plants > Roots > Nodule | place: USA: California | collected... | reverse complement strand
AAGATAGCACACAGGTCCAAGAGTTCGGAAGTCCAATGGAATGTAGAAATGTTACCGTTAAGGTCTGGGAGGCAGTTACTGTATTGATTAAGATTCCTTAGTGTTTAATGGGAGAAGGAAACCACTATGTAGGCAATAAAAGTGGGAATAATGCCAGGTAGTATAAAGAGATATTTTTACTGTCTAATAAGGGGTAAGTTATCTGAAGCTAATATTTTACAGAGAGTATCTGGGGTTATTGCTGACTTAAGCATCGGAGTATTTGCAGGTACCCACCCTTGACGGTGATCCAGAGTCAGCTGTAAGGAGAAGAGACGTGAAGTGGGAGGAAGAATACTGAAGGCCTTTGAGATCGCTTGGCTCTTACCCTTACAAGAACACTATTATTTGCATACTGTTCGCATTCGATGATCAACTCTTTCCTTTCTGACTGAGATTATGTGCATCAGTTCTTTCCTTATTAACTAAGATTGCGCGCGCGGCTCGTTTGTACATTGTCAAGGATCAGTTCTTTCCTTAATTACTGAGATTACGTGCTGCTCGTCTGTACATCATCATCCTTACCCAATTGGCCACTATTGGGCCAGGATATACCCGACTAGGCAGCGGGCCGAGATGTACCTGACCTCTACACCATGTTGGCCCATTTTCCTTTGCCTGATGGGTTTGCGCACACATCTCCTTCTCTCTCCCTGAGGTCGAGATGTGGTCAGCCTTTCCACATACAGATGGGTCGGGATATGGTCGGCCTGTTACCCATACAGAGAAAAGAAAAGATTGATAAAAAATACAATAAAAAATATGAAATTGAATAAAGATATAATCCTAAAAAAAGATTAAAATGAGAATTACAAGTAAATAAAAGAAAAGAAAAATAATGAAATTTAAAATTAAAAAATATTAATAATATTTTTAAATATTTTTATTTAAATTAATATTTATAAATATTTTAATTTGAAAAATATTTTTTTACATAAAATAAAAGCATATTTGTTTATTATTTAAATTTAGAAAATTAAAATAAAAATATTATTAATATTTAATATTATGTTACATTTTTATCCTTTACATATAATCTACATAAATAAAATAAATAAGAAATTCTCTGGTATACTATATCTCTACACTTTTTAGCATATATTTTTAAAATCCTAAAACTCGAATAATATTAATAGGTAATGGGGAGCACAAGTAAGTAGCGTCAGAATTCATAGTAATAGGAAAATAATAGATTGCCTATGTTTTAATCATCGCTGTGTTATATGTGTAAATCTTTTACTGAAAAGTTCTACCTTTCTTCCAAACAAATATTTATAGTCAAACTTTTTCAACCCTTTATTATTTCTTTAATTTTATTTGTTCCATACATTTACTTTATTCGCTTTTAAGATAACACCTGTTCTCTCTAGAATAAATCAAACGCACCGACCACATACTTTTCTTATATCTTAATCTAATCCTAATACTATTTATAAGGAAATTCTTTTAAAAATCCTAAGACAATAAATAAATAAATAAATCCTTTATAAATTAAATTTACTTTATATATAAATTAATTTGTAAAAATAACTTTTATATACATTTTTTAAAATTTATACTTTTAACTTGTACATGAACCAATTTAATTTATGAAAAAATATAAATTTATTTTTTCTTTATATTACCAACAGAAAAAATGACAAGGATTATGCAAGATGACACATTAACGTAAATGCATAATATATAATAAGCAAATCCAATCAAATCAATGAGCCCACTTTGGTTTTCCCACGAAAAGAAACCGTAAACAAACCAAAGCAGCACATAGGAACTCCTTGAAAAGATCAATGCAAAACCACGGCAAGAGAAAGTTCACTCTGCATCATCTTTTTCTTCTTCTTTACTTTCATTATATAACCATTCAAAAGCCTTTTTCTTGTTTCAACAAACCAAGAGCATTTCACTGAGTTCACAGCGTATACTATAGCACAAGAGTGTTGCATTGCACTATGTGGAGGTACATCAATGGAAGAATATCCAGAAGATTTTTATCCACTTCTTGTTCCAGTGCCCGTGGTTGGTGGGACCATGTAAAACCAGCCCCAAAGGACCCCATTGTCAGTGTCAACGAGGCCTTTCTATCAGACCCTTTTCCCCACAAGATCAATCTTGGAATGGTATATGCTTATATATAGTTACAGTATATCTATATCTGTTCATGTTTCATGTTTTGTCATCACTGACTTTTTCTGATCTTCGTCTTTGTAAGGGAACTTACAGGGGTGATGATGGCAAACCTTTCATTCCTCAATGTGTTCGTGATGCAGAAAAAAAGATTCAGAGATGCAAATTGGAGTGAGTAATCTTGGATTCTCCTTCTTCTGTTCTAAGGGTGATCTTTGGCTAGTGATGTTTCCATTTTCACACCAGAATTTGTGTATCACACTCTATCAACAGTAGTGCTTCTATGAATATGTTACTACTTTTCAAAAACGAATTAACGTTATATTTATTGACAGGGAGTTAAACTGTTCCGCAGTGAGAACAAAATTTGTGGAGGAGTGTGTAAAATTGGCATATGGGGATGATTCATATGTTGTAAAAGAAGGATTTTTTGCAGGAGTTCCGACTCTGTCTGGAACTGCATCATGTAGGCTTTTTGCTGAATTTCAAAGACATTTCTATCCTGAATCTCAAATGTATCTACCAGACCCTACCTGGTCAAAGTAGGTTCTTTTCCATTGGATTATTTTTTGAGATATTTTCGTTCTTTCAATATCTAATGCATGAAGTTTGCATTCTGCAGTCACCACAATATATGGAGACAAGCTGAAGTTCCTGTCGAAACTTTTCACTACTACCATCCAGATACAAAGGGTTTGGATTTTTCTGCACTCGTAAGTGATGTCAAGGTAAAAATAAGTAAGCTTTGGTATGAATTTCATGCTTCTTGTCTCTCAAACAAATAAATAAGCTATACTTTTAATCTTCTCTTTTTATTCTGTGTTGCTAATTTCAGAATGCACCAGATTGTTCTTTCTTCTTGCTTCATCCTTGTGCCCACAATCCAACTGGTGTTGACCCTACTGAGGAACAATGGAGAGAAATATCATACCAGTTTAAGGTGAAAATGAGACATGAGATGCTTCAGTATAGCTTTTTTCTATAAATCTAAATCAATTATAATATTATTCTAACTTATTTATCTTCCAGGTAAAAAATCATTTCCCCTTCTTTGACATGGCTTATCAAGGATTTTCTAGTGGGGATCTTGACAAGGATGCCATGGCACTTAGAATTTTCCTTGAAGATGGGCATTTAATAGGATGTTCTCAATCATTTTCAAAGAACATGGGATTGTCCGAACATAAAGTTGGTTGTCTTAGGTAAGAGAAGTCCTATACACAAGTGATTAGATATTTAGAGGCATAGGATGTGCTATGTAATGTAAAATAGAAGTTAGATATCAAATATGTTCCATGATGCATTTTTTAGGCAAGGATCAAGTACATGATATAATATAATGATAATATAACATGAAGCTCAACCTCGTAACAATGTTTCCTTAGTTTTATTGTTTTACTTTTCACGTTCTTATCAGCTTTAGTAATCTACATTAAAATCTATAACAGTGTTTTGTGCCAGAGTACAAAGCAAGTAGCTGCACTTAAAAGTCAACTGCAGTTGATGTCCCATGCAATGTATAGCAGCATTCCTTTTCATGGTATTTCACTAGTTGCTAAAATATTAAGCGACCCTGATGTAGAAGCACTTTGGAGGAAAGAAATAAAGGTAGTATTCATCTTCTTAAGTCCTTGTTAAGAACTAAAGGGTTTGATATACCTATATCAGAGCCTTTAGTTCTTAACACTCCTTTTAGTAACTTTTCTTTTCTAAATCAATTCAGGATCTAATCACATTTTTTGGCAATGCTATTTGAAGGTCATGGCTAATCGGATTGAAGCAATGCGAACTACCCTTCGACAATATCTTGAGAACTTGGAATCACCTTTCAACTGGAAGCATATAACTTCTCAGGTTTTGGATGCTTGATTAGTTACCTTATGCTTAATGAATCATATATTATAACTTTAGCTAACAATTGTACACTTTGATGCAAACACATGCAGGTTGGCATGTTCTGTTTTTCTGGATTAACACCCGATCAGGTTAAAAAGTTGGAGAAGCTGTTCCATATATACATGACCCTTGATGGAAGAATAAGGTATTCTTTAAAGGAAATACTAAAATTCAACCATAGTTACTACGATTAAGCTGTCAATTTGTCTTCTCTTCTTTTATTACTTCGATTAAATATGTTTTTAGTCTCTAAACTTGAACACAAAATTAGAATTCGTTCATGTTTTAAACTGATATACTTTTGTCTCCAAACTTTAAGAATGAATGGATATAATCCCTTTAGTCCAACAACTTTAACTTCTTTTTTTTGTGTTATACAGTGTTTTGGGTTAGCATTTGAGTCGAAACGTGTCAAATTGCGTAAACATTTCAAATGTCAATCTAGAACATCATTTAACATGTAAAAAGAAATTAATATTGTTATGTTGAAAGACTATATTCATTTATTTTTAAAGTTTAAGCATCAAAATATATCAAAGTTTAGGACATTGACAAATTCCAATTTTTCATAAGTTTAGGGACTAAAAATATATTTAATATTTCTTAATTTGATAACTTTGACTTCACTACAACATATTCTTCCTACATAACTCCTTGGTGATACTTGCAGCATGGCAGGTGTGACCACAAGCAATGTGGCTTATTTGGCAAATGCAATACATCAGGTGACCAGAATCCATGAAGAAGCACTAAGCTCATGTTACGTTTAGAACTAACAGTTCATCTCTACCTCATTCTAATCATTGGATATACACAAACCACTAATATACTTCTGTAATTCTCTATATACCTGGCATACACAAAGGCCGATTAGGTGAAATACTTAATTCGACAATTTTGTACTATGTAGTGATTATTGTAAAAATGTAATTTGTAAATACAGCCACATATTGAGTGGTGATAAAATAACGCATATGCTTTGAAAAAATAGGTGTCCATCTTGAGTTCTTAACTTGCAACTGCTTTTGACACTGCTTTTCTTCAAGACCATCTTGGACAATATTTTTATCCTTTGACTCCTATGAAATCTTCAGTTGGTGAGGCCAAGATAACATATAGGGAACTTGTTAAAGAAAAGAAATTGAATATGAATCATAATCACATAATTGAGCTGAAAGTCTGGGGAACAGTGTGGTGTAGCATTTTAATGGGTCGAAACAGACAAAAGGAAAAGAATATTCTGCTTCTTTTGCCGGTGAATAGGGAAAGAAAAATCTAAAATTGGGGTTGATTACTTGTTCTTGGTGATCTTCTTCGATCGCTGGAAAATCTTAAGGGGCCATATAATTATAATATTCCAGTTACTTTTAAGTTATAGAGACTAGAATTATTATGAAAGTGTCACAGTTATAAGTTAATAGTTCTTTGTGTTACTGATATTTTACACAATATATGGCCCATGTGCACATGGAACCTGGGACAAGATAAAGTCACTACCAGCTTCTCTGCCGACAAATTAGCTTAAACAATTTCAAACAAGTTTCAAGTTGTTGGTACTCTCTAATCTCTAGTTCTGGTAATGTGCTATTGCATTATACTAAAATGTCGGTTCTGAGATGTTGTTATTAACTATTTTTATAATTGTTTGAGCCACAATAAATTAATAATACATAGTTAAATTGGAAAAGACTAGTTATTTTTAGTAGGTACGTGTCTTTGAAGTAAATACACTAAAGACAACAGTGGTTACTGTTGTTTTATCTGATGTAATGTTAAATCTGTATTTGTAACACAAGGGAAATGTTAAACCAAACGGAAACCCAAAGTATATGTAGTCTTTCTTTACCAACACGAATCAGAAACAAGCCAAATTAGTTAACTCTGAAATGATTCCAAATGTTGCAAGGCAGATTATTATTGGAACCAAGTGTTGCTTCACATTCCATACAAAAAGGACTAGAAAAACAAATTCACTATCTTAATATTCTTCGTCGAAGCTTGTGCTACGCATTGATTTAATTCTGATCTTATAATCAATTTTTCAACTAAGCATGTGAACATCTAATTGAAGTCATGATAGCTAGTATTTTTGACACGATTCATTAAATGATACTTTTTGATTCCTAGGCTAAAACTAGAAGCATATACAGAATTTGGAACTGTGAAACATTTTCTCGTTGCAATTTCCACCAGTTCTTCTCTTTGCAATAAATAAAATCATTAAAGACAGACAAAATAAACACCCTATAGTAGAGGTATTGGTGAAAAGATAAAGCATTGGTCAAAGATGCTGATTAAGGTGTTTCTCCTTCCCATCCCTCAAAGTAAAAGTGTGGTGTAATTAATTATGTACAAGTCAATCAAATGCTTAAAGATCATTCAGCTGCAAGTGGATTAGTACTAAACTTTCTACCACTAAATGTTCTGTTATTACGTGTTTTATACGTTTATCACCACCACTACAATCACAACCACAAAAGTAATGTATACGGTTCTGTTTTGGCACATTCTAAGAACAAAAAAAAGGGACTGTGATAATTTCAAACTGCACAAAATGTTTAAGATACACTCACACACCAGAAAATATATGTCCTTGGAAGCAAGCTTGTAATTTGAGAGGACAAAACTCTCAAAGACAAATTCTAGCATAGAAAATATATTGTCCTCTAAGAGAGTATAAGCTAGAAAAATTTACAAAGAAAAACTATATAAGCAGCACATTGTCCTCTTCAGATCCAAGGCCAAGCTTTGATAACAACGAGTACCTTAAGAACTTGAGGCTCGAGGAATGGTAAAGCATAACTTGGAAGAAGGTGAACTAGCACCACCTCCTTCATTATCATTGGATGATCCATAGCCTAAGAGCTTCTTCTTTCCGAACTTGGCCATAGGGACAACTTTGGAGGAGTTTGATGATGATGACCATGAAGAGTATGAGGATGAGAGAATCATTTTCTTGAGGTTAAGTTTTGGTAGCAAAGTGAGCAAGAGATTGGATTTTGAGTGCTTCTTCTCTTTCTTTTTGTAGGCACTGAAGTTAAAATGATAAGAAGGTGGAGGAGTAAGAGGAGGGAGAGTGTCCTCTGAGAATGTGTGTTTGGGTGTGCCTGGCTGAGATTCCCACACAAATGGCACAGCAAGGGCCATTCTGAAAGAAGGGTTGGCCATGGAACTTTCCTTTGAGAGTAGCCTGCAGAAGAATTTGTCATCTTGCTTGATTTGAAGGACACTCTTCTGATGTAACTCGGATTTAGCGTTAACCATCTTTGCTTGATTGGAACCGTACGAGTTGTTGATTTGAGTTTTGCAGAGGAGATAGAAAAAGGTTTTGGCCTGGTTTCTGGTTCAGTTGCAAATGAAGTCATAATAGCTTGTGTATCCTTTTATATCTAACAGTGTACCTTAACTATGCAACTTGTTGTTGACAAATAATCGGTATTAACTTCACACTTTTAAGGACAAACCTTCCAATTTTCTGTACCTAACTGTTTTGACCATTTGTCTATGTTTTATTACACTGTCTTTGAGCAAAATATGAGACCATGTCCTTGTGTTACTCCCTAAAACAAGACTATTAAGACAAGCGTTGTTCTTTTTCTTGTGTCAAAAATGTGAACAAACAATGTTTAATCTTCTTGTAAACTGTATATAATCAAATGATCAAAAATTATCCTTCACATACTCATTTCTTTCAATTAGGAAAAACAAATCTGAGTACAAGTTTGTTAGGTCATTACATTATATATACTTCAAACTATTGGATTTTTTTAGAGAAGGTCACTCGGGAGATACTATACCAATGAACCTAATTTACATATAAGGGATTGATACTACCTCTAACCCAAAACCTTAAGGTAATCGGTCTATGGGTCTTCATTTTTATATGGTGCTCAACTTTCTCAATGTGAAACTTAGACTTACTCTTGGATTCCCAACACAAACCTACTAAGAAATGGATTTTAAACTTAACTCAATCTTAAAACATCGACTTATGTAAATTTGCTTTATATCTAATCGATATAAGATCTCTAATACTCTCTCACGTAGAAACATATACATTTTAAGTGTGGAACTAAACATTAATGGATAGTGTCATAACAAATGACCCGATAAGCCTAATAAACAACACATCTCACTAAGATAGGTTTCAGATGACTCTGATACCATCTTTAAAAAGTGAACTTTAAGTATAATTTAACTTTACAAAACCGTTATAAGTAAGGTTTTACGCTCACTTTCTGGAATTCTCTAATCAATTGAGATCTCCAACAAAACTCTTTTTTACACGGTGACCTTGTGAAATATATGATACAATCTTCACCAGCCGGTTAAAGTCGTTTCATAGTTAGTTGGTTGTAATCTTCAACTGAGAAATGGTAAGTAAACCATCCAAATTTTCAATGGAGAAATGATGACTAAAACATGATGATTATCTCCCAACTGGCCTGTGGTACATGCTAGCTTTTGATTTCTGGTATACTGAGTTAGGACCCTACCCTAAACATGTAAACAAGGTTATGTATGTATGCAACATTGTCCACATTCTCATGATGAACCACTTCCTTTCAGGAAAATAGATACCATATACAGTCCATATAGGTTAATTAATTTTTTTCATAAACCTTTCAAAACATGAATTTCTTGATCCAGCACCTAGAGGAGGAGGTAAGTTTAGGGCTTGAGGTCCTATAGACCAATTGTCATGAGGAAGCAGCAGCACCTGAAAATGGTCACTTTAAAATGAACCTAACATGGGACGCACGTGCCACATGAAGGGACATACACATACTCTACTCTACCCTTCTCTCCTCCTGCATTAAAATTATCTCGTATTAAGTGCTACCCTCACATGCAGCTTCCATTAATGGTGAGTTCAGAGTTTGATATGGCCACATGGGTTTCTTTTACATAAAAGAGACTTTAGATATATGGGGGTATGGTGCTATGATAATGAATGAGACCTAACTAATTGTGTTAATGGGAAGATGACCTACCCTGTGGTCCTACCCTCCTCTAACTATTTTTGCATACTTGACACATTTTTGTGGGTTGTGATCACAGTGTGGCACCTGGACAAGTTTTGACACAGACAATTTTCTGTGAGTTTCATGTAGGTGTAGGTGTGAGTGGATATGCATAATAAGGTAGCTGCAATTTATGTAATGGCTGAAGCATTTAAGAAAGCTTCATTGCATGATTTTATATCTAATGATTAGTAGCATTCACTAGAACTATCTGATGGTTGTGTAAAGCTATCAGATATTATTAATACGTGCCTTTCAACAGGAAACTCTGGAATTGTCTTTCTGTGAAATTGCATTCCAAGAATGTATTTTGTTGGTGCAACAGGTAAAACGTCTTTGCAATGGATAGAGGTGCTGATTTGAAAGGGTGAAGTTAGAAGCTTTCATGATCTTAAGCGTATCCCACCAGAATTTATTATAGGGTTAAACATATTTTTTTTTCCTTAATTTGTAGGAAAAATTAAAATTAATCTATTTTCAAAATTTTGATCTAATTTAATTTTTAACTCTAAAAATATATAAATTTAGTCATTTAAATTAAATTTATTATATATTTTAAACACTTTTTATTTAATATTGAAGTGAAAATGTGTCAAACGATATAAACAGTTAAGTGTTATCATGAAATATGTTTAAAATGTCAAATAAACTTGAAATTTTAAAATTTTTCAGTTAAGTATGGTGATTAACTTTGTAACGTGAGAGTTATATTATATTGTGACTCTTCATAAATGTCTTCACATAATACAAAAATATAAAATTACAAAATATGAAATATGAAACTATAAAATTATGAAAAGAAATTTATAGAATTATCAAATTGTAATTTTTTTTTGTAATTTTATAATTTTATATTTCATAACTAACTTGTTATATATTTAATATTTTTGTAATTTATATTTCTTTTATTTTAAAATTTATAAATTTAATTATCATGTTTAATTTTTAAATATTAACAAAATTAAAACACATTAATTGGTAAGTTTTTATTGTAAGTAATTTACTGTAATTTGAAACAAAATTTACTGTAAAAATATAAAATAATTTACTGTAAAAGGTTTTTATTTATTTGCAAGTAATTTTATAATTAAAAAATAGTTAAGCTTAAAATAACGATTAAATTTAAAACAACTATCACTTAAAAAAATAAAATTGATAAAATAAACCTTTTAATTATAAAATATATTTATTTATAGAATAAAATTAAAAAACAAAAACACAATGTATATAAAAGGTATATAGCGGAAAGGAACAAGAGTTCTAAGACTCTAAACAAAACTATCTACAACCACAAGCTACTCCTACTGGATAAACTCGTTGTTATTCCCACTTGCGCTTCCCTCTACTCACACATTAAAGTAATCATCGCAAAAGAAATAACAAAGACATAATACATAATCAACTGAAGGGTAAGCTAATGTATATAAAATCACATGTCACATATTAAAAGCATTCAAATTCAGCAAGACAACATGTGATCAAACAATTTCATCACAAACAATGACTCTAGATTCAATGATTCAGATCTATGCAATCAACACTAGACTCATGGTGATATGCACTTGTGGTGATTTCCAAACTCTACAGAGTTTGACCTCAATGGGTTATCATCTAACCACTCACAAGGTAAGCCCCCTTCACACCTAGGACTTTATCCAATTCAATGATTGGACCTCCTGCATCTCTTCACGACATAACCTACCCTCTATATTTGAGTGTGAGTAGTTATTAGAGAAAGTATATCACCATAAAGAATCCTTATGTTATTGCATTTACTAGAATACCATCAATTAGAATTTCTCCATGAAATTCCATAATGTATATCTCATTCCATGTTTCCAAATACCCAATACATTCCATTCATCATTATCAATTAAATATAGAACTCTTCATAGTAGAAAATGGGTTTATTGATATATGTTCTGACCTTGGAACACTCGCTCAACGAATTCATTCTCTCGATGGGCGAAACACCAGTTTCGACCAGCGACCAAATGGTCGCCCAATGAGTATTCCATTGGGAGTGCATGGAATTAAATCCCTCATAAATCGTCCAGCAAGTAAGGCTCTTCCAGTGAAGCATGAATCAGAGGCATCTTTGTTTTGGAAAGTCGCCTGGACGACCTCAATATCAGAGCTGTCCCTGATGTATAATTCGCCCAGCGAGTATTTACTCAACCAACGAGTCTGCATAATTATGCAGAACAGACGTTTCTACATAAATTTGCAGCCATTACCAATCCACTTCCTTAGAGAATCCTCACAAACATTAGACAACATAAAAGCTCAATGCCATATTATTATCATGTAAATTGGTACTAGCATAAATATCAGATACAGACAAACTGCAATACAATACTCAATTCAATTTATCCCCAATTCTCATACTTCTTAACATCAATTTCACAATCAAGAACTCAATTTAAATCATGAATTCTATAAATTAAATAATCACACAATCTCTAAACAGCGAAATTAGTTTCTCTTACCTGTGATTGACTCAAACGATTACGGAGTAACCTAAAACCCTTACTACTATCGATGCTCACAATTCAACCAGAAACATGATCATGGAACATCATTAGAATCACTGATTAGCAGGGATTCTCACAAAAGACTCAAAACTCACATGCGATGTAGAAAGTATCACATGTAGAGTTTTAAGAGGATTGACTGAGAAAAGAGTAGAAATGCAACTTACTCAATTAAGAAATCTGATAGGACAGACTCGAAAATCTCGCCACGGTGGTCACTCTGGCAGTCTTTGATCTTCACAAAGATGAACATATAGTGAAAGGTTTTAGAGATAAGGGAGAGTTTTTTTTAGAAAACAGATTCTAGAGACGAAGTGTTTTCTAAATAATGAAATCTTTTTATGAAATTTCTATTTATATATAACATTTTATTATTAAAATAATAATAGGATCTCATTATTTTTTAACACTGCCACTCTTAAAATATGATTTTTTAGGTTCTCACAATTTTTGTAAAATTAATTTATAAACTATTTTTTAAATATATACATATATATATATATATATATATATATATATATATATATATATATATATATATTATATATATAAACAAAAATAAATATATTTTATTTATATTTTTTTTTTTTTT
>Ga0099822_1009531_pt1 | contig 12218 bp, 3 predicted proteins | sample CowpeawhiteBW_FD_76839 | JGI IMG/M metagenome (GOLD analysis project Ga0099822, IMG submission 76839) | Root nodule microbial communities of legume samples collected from California USA - Cow pea white BW | ecosystem: Host-associated > Plants > Roots > Nodule | place: USA: California | collected... | reverse complement strand
ATATATATAAATATATATATATATATATATATATATATATATATATATATATATATGTTTGAATTTATTTTAAGGGTTAAATATATTTTTGTTTCTTAAGTTTAAGTAAATTTTGAAATTAGTCTCTGTTCTGTTCGAAACTTTATTCCAATTTGGTCCTTCATATTTAGAAATGTATGGATTTAGTTTTTCTTAATTACCAAATTTTGTTAAGTTTATTTGACATTTTAAACGCATTTTATGATAATATTTGAATTATTTACACTATTTGACATATTTTCGTTTCAATGTTAACTCAAATATTACCATAAAATATGTTTAAAATGTCAAATAAACTTAACAAAATTTAGTAAGAAGGACTAAATTCATGCATTTCTAAAGATAAAAGACTAAATTGGTATAAAATTTCGAAGAGAGACTAATTTTAAAATTCACTAAAATTTGAGTGACTAAAAACATATTTAACCCTTATTTTAAATACTAATCTGAACTTTTGATTAATGGTACATGTCACTTTTGAATTGAGAGAATAAGATGTAAGATACTCTTACAACATCAAACCATCCATTTAATTAACACTAAAAAAAGAATACATCATCACTATTACTTGAACCAAAACCTTAAACTTTCTTGGTTAGGCCAAAACGGGATGCGAAAAATTGATCTCTCACCCAGAGGGGAGACCATGAGAGGAAGGCAAACAAAGCTGTCATGTGACCAAAAGCAATTTGCTTTGGTGGTTTAGGGCGTAAAACCTTTTTAACCACATGTCTTGCAAAAACTCTACCATCCGTTGCTTTGTCACCCTGAGAAGCTCTACCTCGTTCTTCAATCGCCTCTTTAAAGTCCTTATAAAGCTTCCACTCATAATTACCCAATCTCTCCGTATTGGCCCTCCCAAAGTTTGATCTCACAGAGGCTGGCAAAACAAGAACTACGTTGATCCCAAAAGGCCTGAGTTCTAGCCGCAAACTGTTTGACATGGCATGCACTGCAGCTTTGCTACCACAATAAGACCCTGCCCAAGGGGTTGCAACTTCCCCTACCACGCTTCCAACATTTACTATACTACCACTTCTTCTCATAGCCATGTGAGGCACCACATGCTGCACCATTCTTAGTTGCCCTAGTGTGTTGATTTCCCAAGCCTTTCTAATTCTATCTAGTGCCAACTCGGCCAATGGCCCAGTGCTACCTATTCCAGCATTATTAACCAATATATCTATGCGACCATGTTTTGATATAACATTCGCAACAGCCGAAGACACGCTCTCATCACAACACACATCAAGCTCCAATGTCTCTATGTTATCTGACTGCAACTCTGACATGTCTTGCATCCGTGCTGAGATGTCAGAGGCAAAAACGTGGCATTTTTTCTCAGCAAATGCCTTACAGTATTCGTAGCCGATGCCACCTTTGCCACACCCAGTCACTAGAACTACTTTGCGCTCACTCATTTTGCTTCTACTTTCTTGTTCAATGTTTGCCTTCCTATCCTCTTATATACATGGAATCAGATGTAATAATAATAATAAGGACACTCATTTTAATATCAAATTATCCTATGTTGTTAGCTTATTTTTTGTCACATCATCTCCGGATAAAGAATATTCTATGGAACATATGCTGTTATGCTTCTTGGATTGGCCGTCTGCCGGCTACGTACGTTGGACTTGTTTTCTTTATGTCTGCAGTATGATGCAGATTTGTGATTGTTTTGTTTATGGCTGCAGTGATGGGTATGCATCCTGTCACTTTCTGATGCACATTTCGCCACAAACATAGTTCCATATGCGCAAGACTTTTTCAGCTTTTTGTGAGAGCCACACTGATGAATTAAACAATGCAAGAAGCTCTAGGTAGTAGTATAAATTTGGTTCTCCTCGTATCACAAAATAAACATTTTAAGGTTTTCTTCCAAACCCCTCTTCTGTTGATTTATATTCCTTTCCAACTGTGTTAATTAAAAATGCTTGGAGTTGCATTCCAAAAAATTTATATATTAATGTGCAGATTTGATTTCAAATTAGACCAAATGAGGTTACAATATTCCTACTATTCAATAATTTTATTCTCCATTGCCATGTTTTTTCTCTTGGAAAACACAAAAGAGTACAAGGCAGCAGTTACAGAGCTACACTATTTTTTAGCACAAGTTCATGGGGCAATGGCTAGCTATATGTTTGTGTTTCAGGAGCCACTTAAAGTACATGCACCATTAAATGCTATAGTTTACGTTACGTCCTCTCCCATTGGCAAAGAAAAACATGATTACATGATCAGCAATTCTCATCTGCAACGGCCAAGATGCATGACCAAGAATCCAAGATCTCATGTGTACAGTTTCGATGTTTTGGAGGATATCTTATCCTCCCTAGTTGCACGTTCCTTATTTCTGCAATATTTTTCTCTTATATCAAAATAAGGCATTGCTGTAATGCTTCTTCAATACCATCACTTAGTCCCTCAGGATTAGTTATAGAGTAGTTGAGATTGTCTACCGATTCTTTTTAACTCATCAGAAAATCCAAATTCGTTTTAAAAAGACCCTTTTTGTGTATTATATCGTGTCTCTAAAGATAATGTCTTTGTAGATATAAAGAAACCAAACTGCTATAGTTATTAAGTGCATCTAAAGATAAGATGCCCATAAAAAAAAAAATCTATGATTTTTTTACCATGAATTTTGTTGTTTTTTCTAATTACTTTATTTGTCTAGGTAGGGATGATATAGTTTTGGATATGATGAGGAATGATATGTATTTTCTCCTTACATTTTAAACTGCAAGTTGCCAATTTTGGCTATGATGAAGATGGTGGGAGCTTGTATAACCCCCCGAAAAGCAGCGTATTGTGCTCCTGCAGTACAAATGCTTTTATAATTTGTTTGTTCAAAAATAATTTTTTGGTAAAAAAAATCATAAAACTTTATTATTCTTTTATATTAAGAATTCATTGTTCATACAAATATACACAATAATAAAAAAAGGAAAGAAATAAAACAGAGAAAAAAAAGGAACAATTCTTGTTCTCTTATTAATGAACTAGCCCACTGGTTAATGAACTAGTCCATTTATTCTTTTACATTAAATTTTTGTTTTTTATTTTTTTATTTTTATATTATCTTTAAGAAATTTTAACTTCCGCCACTGCTAACTTTCTGATGAAAATTTTTTCGCCGATAACAGTGGACTATCTAATAACTTCCTTATAATAATATAAGCACTTCTTTTTTTCATGTCATATCTGCTAATTACAATCATCGTCATGCTAACATGGAGTATAACGACTTAACATTTTATTCACAAAGTCGATAGGGTGAAATTTTGTTTGGGGAGGGAAATAAAAGCCAATAAAGCATATTCAAAATTTTGTGTATGTGGAGAATATGCTAGCAAATTTTGATTATCAAGGTCTAAGATCAGCCACAAATCCCGAGTTTAAAGTCATAAGCAAGTTTGAGAATTAATATAAGTGAAATCACAAACAAATAATAATGCCGCACTGTACACTTCAAATTTTTACATACGGACACTTGCATTTTGGAAGGAAAGAAAAAAAGAAAAACAAAGTACCAAACATCCTTGTCCATCTCACTGTTGATAGCCAAAAATAGGCGATAAGCAGAAGCTGTCATGATAAAGGCGAGTTTGAAAATAGGTTAATTCAGTTTACTTTTATATAATTGTTAGATTTTTGGATTTATAAAAAACTAGACATTTATTAAAGCAAGAGACCCACAAAACATTACAATAATAATAATAATAATAATAATAATAATTTTATATTTTGTTATAACAAAAAATGTAGAAACGCGTGAGCTTAAACATGTGTTTCTATTAGTTTTATAAAATAAATTATAATCTATGATTAGATATATCAAAATGTGTTTTAATCCGTGAGTCAATTCGACTCACCACGGGTTTGAGTCGGGTTTGATTGAAAAAAATTAAGTTTTTTCGAAAATGGGTTGAACTCAACCCGGTTCACTAAATCCACGGGATTGAGCAGGATTGAAGGTGTGTTGACCCACTTAACCTATTAATATTTTTTTACAATTTTTTTAAATCTTTTTAATAATTATTTATTACTCTTAATTATATAAGTTCATAATTTCATATTTTTAAATGTTAGAATGTTGTTTAACAATATTTGAATACTTTGATTTTAATTAATTTGATTGTCAAGTTATATACAATTATATACAATAAATATTTTAATCTTTAATTATTATCTTTATAATAAATTACTCAAAAAACCATCTTATAAACAAGTCTTTCTAAATTAGCACGAAAAAAAGTGTAACTTTTTCATTTATATTTTGTTCAATAGCATGACAAAAACCATGTAATATTAGTAATGTTTTTTTAGACTATACGAACACTTTCTAGGAAACAATTCATCATATATATTAGTGGTGATTATGACAAAAATATTGGTTCTTGATTTTACTGTGATTGTCATCTCATAGGTTATTTAAAATATTATTCAAATATTTTAATATTTAAAAATAAATATATTTTTTTCTTTTTAATACCAACCCAATTAAACCACCAACTCATAAATCATAGCCATCCCCACACACCCAAAAAAAAATCCATCACCGGAACTTTTCATGTTTAATAAGGAAGGAAACATAAAAAACAATTTTTTCTTATAACAGTGCATGAAATCCCATAAGAATATCTACTAATACAACGTGTTTGGGCCTCGTGTCCCAAATAAATGGTAAAAGATAGTATGTGTTTTTGTTTAAGAACAAGAACACTTAGTTAAATAGGTTGGTATATGACCACCTTAACTAGAATCTAGTATTGGTTAGTTAGAAGCGTAGCATTGTCGTGATTAATAATGTGAACACAGGGAGGCTTTTGAAGTTTGTAGATAAAGCAAAGGTATTGGATTGTGTTGGTTTGAACAGGAGATCTAAAGAAAATTGCCTAAACGAGCATAAGGAGTGAACAGAAAAAAGTGCAATTGGATAGCAACTAATCTGATTGGCACCACAGAACCCTGCGAATGATATAGTATATGCATGAGAAGAAAAGGTCCTTGTGCACTTTCTCTTTCTGATGCCATGTATTTGAGTAACCCTTTCATTCTGCATCTCTCTTCCTTAGTTAACTTTACCCTACGCCCAGTCCATTTCCTCTCTCTTTCTTCTCTCGGAATTAATGTTGCATGTCGTACTCTTTTGTGAGAATCTCTTTTATCACTACTTTGCTGACCGCAACATTCAACATTTCCTTTTCCCTTTTACCCTCCTTATCCTTCAAATACCCAAAGAACTTGTACCTTCAATCATCTATAACTTACGGTATAAACCCACCACCACCCTTTTATCCTAGTTTTCACACACCAACACCACACTACCTATTCTACATTACTTCTAGCCCTGCACACACTTACAACATTTTTTCACACCCACAATAAAAAACCAAACTCATTGTATAGATCCCACATATACTAACAAAACATGAACCCTTAATTGAGATAATGTAATTATAAGTCCAAGGAGAATAATCTGTCATTTTAACAAATCTCAATCTTTCATTCTTTTAATTTTACCATCAAACATTAACTAAAAATGTGGAAGGTGAAAATATTTCTTTTACGATGCTTTTAGAATAACTTAATCCCTTTTCATATACATATTAGGTTCTATGACTATACATAGATGAACAGTGGTGGAAGAATATATTATTTTTTTAAGTGATGATGTGATGGGAAAGTAAGTTGTAATCTGTGGTTGTTTAAAAACAGGAAAAGCCAAAGCTTTCGGTCAAGATTGGGGTGACTAACAGGTGGGTGACTATCATGTATGAGCTGCAACAGGAAGGCACTGTTTAGTGGATACATTGTTTTATTTGTTATGTACTTTTACTTAATAATCAGAACCCCACAATACATGTAGACATTTCTGGCTTATCAGTGGATTGGACCTAAACAATGTAAAATGTCTCGAAAAGAATGGCCATTCCATCCCAATCAGGTTAGACCGGGTTACTGCACCCCTGCCCTCGTTTTATCCTCAGATGCATTATTTAGAGATTAGGATTCTCCTCCACAGTATATAACCTTACAAAAATACAAAGGAAACTACCCAATATTTTCTTACACCAACCAATGGAGCTATTTTCAACCGGCTAGCACGAAAAAAATTGACCAGAGTCAAATCAAACGTACGTTCCCTCACTATTCTAACAATTAACAGGAATTAAAACTGAAAATATACGAACTAGATCATTGATCATGTCTGCTCCTTAAATAGATTTTACAACCACAAGAAATTACAAGGACAGATACACTCAAAGATGAATTACAATAAACAGAACTTGGCCCAAAAATAATGAACCCACCTTAGGAAATGTAGATGATGTAGGGCCAGAATCACACGACAAAGCTCGCACCACATATTCGTCAACAAAGGAGAGTTTGAACTTTCCAAGATTCAACGAAAGACCTTGTCATTTGTAGAGCTGTTAATTTCCCTCACTCCGAGCCATCATCCACATGCACTGGTACCAAAAAAATCCACATGGGCTGGTACCCAAAAATCCCTCCATCGGAAAATCTCACACGATCAAAACGACCACAAAAGTTCTTTCAGGACCAGGATTAGATCATGAACTTTGTTTTTTAAACATGAAAAAATATTAATTTTTAAATATATTATTAGACATATAAGCAACAATACTAAAACTTCATCTTTAACCAACATTCGACCTAAGTCCGCCTGTCTCGACCTTCATTGTGTGTTAGTCTACCTCCACCTTTTGCATGGATCAACCCATCATGACCTTCGTATCAGATTGGCTTATTTAGACATTCAGTCAAGAACGACTTGTCTCAACCATCTGCTCGGGCTAACCCTTCACAATTCACGACCTTCAGCCTGAAACAGTCTCAAATTTCGAGTTGTCTAGACCTTTCACCTGAGATGGGTCGTCCTGACCATTCACACAGGTTAGCCCGTCTTGACCATTGACCTGGGCTAGCCCGTCTTAGCCTTTGGTCCGGGCCATCCTATCGACCTTTGGCTAGGCCGACCCTTCTCAACCTTCGGCCTGTGCTAGCCTGTCTTAGACCTTCAATGCATGTTGACTTGTCTCGACCTTCAACCTGGACTGACCCATCTCAACCTTCGACTCGGGCTTGCCCGTCTCGATCTTCGATCAGGACCAACTCAACCTTCGACTTAGACTGATTCGTTTGGACTTTCGACTCGGACGGCTCATCTCAACTTTCGACCGAATTGGTCCATCTCGACCTTCGGTCCGATCATGGATCAAATTGACAACTCTAATCATGTGTATATACATACATTCAAAGATGCAACGAGAGGAAAGAAGAAAAATAATACAAACACCAAAAATACTAAATGACAGTTGAGAGGAAAAGAAAACATGCTTACAATCATATTATTCTTACCGTTATATTGAATCTCTCGGTAGATAACACTTGGCACATCCTTTCGCTATACATCTTTAGCCATATACCGATTGGAAACTTCAATATAACCATTCATAATGATTTATATATGATTTTTTAATCAAATCCACAACTTCCAATAAGTTGTTGCCGATATGATTCAAGGAAATCTAATCTACTGAAACAAATCTTCTTAAATTGAACATTCTTACAGTTTTGCGAATTTAAAATTCTATAAAATAGAGCATTAGGCAACAGGAGCTTTGAGGCAGACCTCTAAAACATCATCTAACGGGGCATGATCACCTGTCCCTTCGTCTTTCCTTGCGTATAATAGCTCCTTTCCTCTGAACACAAACATTCCTCCCTGACAAAAACAAAATGGATCAATACTATGGGGAATGCTGGTAGAACTGTTTTTTATCACTTTTGGTTCCAGATTAATCTATCAACCTGCTGCAATACACTGCTTATATCATTTGGAGTGGCTCCAATTGTATAGTTCTCCGCAGCTTTCTGCAGAGAATCATATCTTGAAAACACCTTTGCCTGTGTTATCAATTTTAAGGTTAAAAATGTATATTAATCAGCATGCATAATTGCTAATCTCTGTCACTCACACACACACACATATTCTATGTGTGTATGTTTTTATTTATTTATAAAGAAGTTAGAGGTCTAAGCTTACACTTGCAGGGTTGAGGAAAGTTCGGCCCAAACCATGGTATAGTTTCAAAACATTATATGCCTGAAAGAAGGGGAAATTACACAATATTGAACTAAAAGATAAGTCGAGTAGGTGAATGTGAAGTAGCTAATCACATCTTACCCTTCGCTCAGGATCAGCATAAAGGCAATCCATTGGAAATGGTAACTGTCAGTGCAAATATCAAGATAGAGAGAAAATATCAGTTCTGATATGAAGAACATGTTCATACCACTATTAAAACACAGACAGGTAAGTTTACATTAAAAGTCTTCGAATTTCAGATATATAGAGATGCAAAACTACGCCAGATCAAGATAAAAATGACCATTATACTGCTATCCTCGCGCGAATTTAGGACACAAATGATGAACCTTCAATGAAATGGATTTAAAATTGAATCACAAACAGCTAAGCCAAAATATACCCAGGACTAATAACTAAAAATAAACTTCACAAGTATGATACTTGATGGAACCAATTGATAGAATTTAGGTAGATTAGTAAACTGGACTGTGCATTTAAAAACATAACCTGTGTTCAAATTCATACAAGAAAATAAATATGAGATAAAGTAGGAATATATTACATATATGCTTGATTAAAAAAATAGAAAAATCTAAAATAATTATTTGAATACTTTTATTTAGTGAACTATCAGTTATGTTGGTAGTACCTAATTGATTAGGTTTATCTCTCATAGTTGATTACGATTCTCTGGTACCATATATGTTGCATAATAAACTGTGGGCAATTATGTTTTCATCGTAATTGATTATTTCTTTTGCAATATGTTATTTCTTTGTTATTTTATAGAGAAATAAAAGATTATGGGATTCACACTTTTCTCCTCCATCATTTTCCTGTAACACAATTTATCTTCTTTTTTTCATCCATCTCTTCTGTCTCCATCCTATTTCTACAATGTTTCTGAGTTATCAAACACGCTATTAGTGTTCACACTACTTAATAATAGGTACGAGAAATATTAATAGAAATACATTCTTTGAACTCGGCACTTAATTAAAAATTACAATGTTTTGTGGGTCTCGTGCTATTTAATAAACCTCTCATGATATTGTAGTTTTTAATAAATTTTAATCAAGTGAGCATGTTGAAAATGTCTTGCTAGCACTCGCTCCATAGATATACAACATATATTAAACCCATGAAATATACTCTGTTTTTAATGTACTTTTTGTTTATTTTTTTGTACAAAATGATAAAACAATAATATTGGTTTAATATTAAAATTAATTGCACTTACATATATGAGGTAATGCTAAATGACAGTAAAATCTTCTTTAATTTTAAAATATATACAAATCCCTTATATTCTTAATAAAATGAGACACACACATCTCCCTCCTTGTGCTTTTCAAAAAAGGCATTTACATTTTTATGCTTCTCATAAAGGAAAAATAACATCGCTTATTTTTTATTTAAAATAGTATATTAACTAAAACTTAAATAAAAATTATAAAATTAAATGTTAAAGTTTTAAAATATAAAAATGAAAGAATATTTTATAAAAAAATTATTTATTTAATTTAAGAAACGTTGTCTCATTTTAAAAGTCTCCTAAGATAACTTTACATATTAAACTCTAACCCAATAGACCGAAGAAATTCCATTGCAAGACATAATAGTGATATCACACACAAATTAAAAAATAAATATTCTAATTCAATTTTTAATAGAGGTATGAATGTCATTTAATATTTATGAAATTTCCCAAAAATAAACTACAAAAGGCACCAATTTAAACTTCTTACAATCAACTTATTTACAAAACAGTGAAAAGATTTTTCATTGTAAGTGATTTTTATGATTATCAATGATTTGTCATCCAATCTAAAAGAGAAATAATAGGTTGACACCCACATTTGACCACTTTTTTTACCACCTTCATAGGTTACAAGTTAATTTGTCTTGGATTACAAGTTAATTTTAAGGTGGTAAAAAAAGTGGTCAAATGTGGTGTCAACCTATCATTTCTCAATCTAAAAACCTTCACCTAAATCAGCATTAGTCGATTCCAAACTTTTATAGCAATCTATCTCTCCACGAACCTCAGATTACTTGTATGGCCTATGTCTAGCTTTGTTCTTATATTATATTTTAGAGCATACAGAAAAACAACAAAATGACAAAGGTGGATAGAGAAATTACTCTTTCAGCAAGAACGCGGGCTTTATTGGGAGGACCAACACCCACGGCAATTAGCTTCACACCAGCTGAATCAAATCTTGCTTTCGATTCTTTCAAGGCCAAAGCCAATTCCCAACTTTTAACAAGAACAGACAAGGCATAAATTAGAAGAACTATCCCTCAAACAAATCTTGATTGCTGAGCATGCTGAATATCAGTTACCAGCAAATGCATCCAAAGTGCCTCAATAGTGCCACTACAGCTACTCCCTGCAAGAATTAAGACTAATCTAATACAACATACGAAATTAATCTAACATTAGCATAACAAGTTTATATCACAGAAGAGAAGTCATATTTTAAAATGGAGACAAATCATTATAGACATGATAAATTTCAAAAGATATCTAAATCTAATACTCAGAATCGACATTGGTATAGATATTTTGATAAACCATGTGAAACATCGAAGCAGTGCGTAATGAATACCTATCCAAATATCCAATACACGCAGTAAGGCAAGTGTTATTAATCACCCTTGCTCAAAAAGCCAACGGATAATTTCCATCAGTTCACTCCCATGTTGGCTTCACCAAATTAAAACACGCAATAAAAAGAATCAGACACCCAAGGTAAGAACTAATCAAACCAAATTGTACTAGTTAGTTTGTTTGAACCCCCCACATAAAGAACAAAACAAACAAGGATGGAGAAATAAAGGGGTATGATACGGATAAAGATGAAAGCTTTTACACATAAATAGAAGGCATGCTGACCTGGTTCTGGTCCCAGAGATCACTGAATCTTACTGGCTCGCCGGAAGCTGTAAAAATGCTAACGTCACCGAGAGTTTCCACGATTTGCGGACTATACTGGGAATTGGAAACCCTTGGAGAAGTTATAGAATGTCTGAGGCTGACACTCACACCCTTTGAGTCAATGAATTTGGGGGAAGAATTAAATAGAGTGGCCGCCGGAAAAGCGTGAGAATTTGGGGCTGGAACTGATGGACGGAAAGCAGGTGACAGAGATTGCAGAATTGCCATAGTTTGGTTGGCAAAGTCGTGGAATTCAATAGCAACTCTAATTCCCACGGTGGTGCAAACCGAAGAAGAAGATGGATGATCTCAGCGCACACAGCCACAGAAAGTTCCGTGGGAGCGGTTTGCTTTACTCCACGCCCCTAACATCATTTTTGTTAAGATTAATTATAATTTTAGCATTGAAATTGGACGTAAACTAGTTTAAGAATTTTGATTTAAAATTATCCAATTATAATAATTTGTAAAAAAAATTAATTTTTAAACGTAATATTATGCGTCGTAATAACGTTATTGTTTTAGTTGATTTAAACTCTTTGATTGAAAAAAGAAAAAAAACACACACACATAGGGATCCCAATTTAATATTTCTAAATTACGCTTAATTATAATAAAAAATTAAATGAAAAAAACAAAATTATCGAAATATTATTGTACAATTATTTATTATATTTTAATGTAATCATTATTATTAATACTAGCGAAGCGAAGTTGATATGTATGATCGTATTTTTTAATTTTTATAAAAATTTAAGTTAAAGATCAATAAAAATATATAATTAATTTTTAAAATATTTATTAAATATAAAATTAAAAAATAAAATATGTATATATATATATATATATATATATAAAATAAGTTTTCAAAATAACAGTTTAAAATAAATAAAAAATAGAATAATAAATACAAATAAATTATTTATAAAATAATTAATTTTTAAAATAATTAATAATGAAACTGAAATAGTGAGGTGTGAACATAATAGTAGAGATGGCAAATAAATCCGTGCCCGTGGGTATCACCCGAACCCGTCCCCGTTTTGACGGGGAATCCCCGCTTTGACTGGGTATGGGTATGGGTATGGGTAATACCCGAAATTTTCAACT
>Ga0099822_1009529_pt1 | contig 12219 bp, 6 predicted proteins | sample CowpeawhiteBW_FD_76839 | JGI IMG/M metagenome (GOLD analysis project Ga0099822, IMG submission 76839) | Root nodule microbial communities of legume samples collected from California USA - Cow pea white BW | ecosystem: Host-associated > Plants > Roots > Nodule | place: USA: California | collected... | reverse complement strand
ATATATATATATATATATATATATATATATATATATATATTAGTAAAAAACATTTTGTCCTAATTTTTTATAAGTTGCACATCTTGTCTTCTGTCTTCATTCTTCCAACTTCAAGTATTGATACGTTGTCTTCTTTCAAGTACATCCCTTAACATTTTTCTCTTCTCCTTCTTTCAAATTGGGCATATACATTAAACCATATATAGATAGTGACGTTTATGGTATGCTTGTTGTCAAATGATGGAATCAAAATAAGAATATTTGGCACGTGACAATTAAGGTTTATTATTTGATTATTTTTCAGGAATCAATCGGAGAAAGTGAACTTGTTGATCAGAACACTAATTAAAGAATTTTCATCATGTTGAACGTCATTTTATATTTATTTTTATAATTATTTGGACTTGAGTTAGTTTAAAATTTGTTTAAAATTTATGACAGTGATGTATTTTATTTTATTTTATTTGAATTGATGATTAAATATTTATTTTTTAAATAATTTTGTAAATACTCGTGGGTATCCGTGGATATCTGCGGATATGAAAAAAATAGACGGGTACCCGCATAACGGATACCCGACGGATATGGGTACGGGTACGGAGCAGATATTTATCTAGCGGGTAGGATACGGGAGAGCTACTACCCGTACCCTACCTGTCCTGTTGACATCCCTAATTATATCATACTTTTTTTTTTTTGACTTGGTGAATATTTTATTATCTATATATTTGTCTTATTCTTATAACAATTATTTTATTACTTTTAGTATTTCCTAACATATAAATCTTTTAGGCTTCTTAAAAAGTTATGAATAATTTAGTAACTTAAATGGGGATAAGATAAAAATAGGAATGAGTATTGGTCAGTTACGAAGACGAAAACAAAATGGATATACTTATCCCAGTCTTTATAATAATTACAAAAAATATCGAATGTTATTTATTTCCATATTCATACATAATCAATGCAATAACTCTCTATCAAAACAAAACGAATTTAAAAAATAAAAATTTATTTGTTATCCCTATTTACAAAACAATTGAATTTTCATTAATTAACTATAAATTTAAATAATTTGAATCAAAATTAAATTTAAATTCATTAGTTTGAATTTCATAAATCCAAATCTAGATAAGTGGATTGATTGTAAATCTATATATTTTTTTAAAAGCAGATAATTTAGATATTTTAAAATTGTTTATACGGATTTTAAAATCATATTTTTAGTTCAAATGACTGCAAGTTTAAAATTATTTAAAATATAAAAATTATTATTTAAGGACACTAAACTTCATTTAAAATAATAATAATAATAATAAGTAACATAATAAGGTAAAAAAAATTATATCGTATACACTTTACTTTAATCACATTTTTTGCAAATCAAAAATTAATTTTAAGTTTGCTAATACTTTTTATGAAAATCTTTTAATTTACACTTTTTATCAAAATAAAAAACAAAAATATATTGGAAAATAAATTTTTCCAAATACTTATATTATTATATTTGTCAGATAAAACTTTAAAAGTTAATATTTAAATTTCAAAATTAATGTGACATTAGCAACGTTCTCGACCAAAGCAGTTGATGTATTAGTGGGAAATAATTCATTGTATAATAATGGTAGCACAAACAGACAAAGTGAGATAATGAAGTCATCTTAGTTAAACAAACAAACGACACCGTACAGTCTCATCATATTGCGTCACCCATGTGCCAAGCTAACCATTTGATTACCTCACCCACATGCACCCCTAAATTCTTAATCACATTTTTTACCAAAATTATCTTAAAAATTACGTAACTGAAATCTCGTATTTTAGTATTTTAAGAAAATGAATTAATAATTCAAACACGTTTCACAAATATCTATTGAACGGCGCCGACAGGCATTAATGACAGCATTGGATCAATGTAAATGCAAATAATAATGTTAAAAAAGTGCCAAACAATACCATTTATTAATAAAATATTTATTTTACATTTTCCATTTTTATAATAATATATGCACGTATATCAAATAATTAAATATTAAGTAAAATGCCAAATAACAATAAAGCAATTAATATTAGTTTAAATTTTTAAAATGACAGTTAATAATATTTTTAATACGACTCTAAAATAAATGAAACCATTATGTATCGTTTATTAGATATTGGACAATAATCCTAAAAACCAATAATTTATGAAAGAAGAAGCAACAATTATAACTGTGATAAATTATTCATTCAGTTATACTAAATTACCGATATAAACATACCGAAATTAGAAACTATAATAATTTTAATAATTAACATTTTAATTTGAGTAAATTATCTAGAGGTTCATTCTAATACTCAGTCGTGAATTGATTAATATGTAAGGTTTGTTTTTTCACAAAATAATTTTTGTATAATTTTTAGTTAAGGGTTAAATATGTTTTTGGTCATTCAATTCAATTTTTAATAAAAATTGAAATTAATTTCCCATGAAAATATTAAACTAATTTAGTCCCTCATTTTTAAATATTTATGAATTTAATCCTTTAAATAATTTTTTTAAGCTTATTTGACATTTTAAACGTGTTTTTTAAGTAACATTTATACGAATATGTATCAAACGGTATCAACAAACTAAAATAATACAATGAAATGCGTTTTAAAATGTCAAATAAACTTAATAAAATTTAGTTAAAAGAACTAAATTCATGCATTTACAGAATTGGGAGATTATATTGGTTTAAGATTTCCAAGAATAATTAATTCCAATTTTCACTAAAATTAAGACAAAAAACATATTTAACCATTTAATTAATTAATAGTATAAAGTAATTTATGGCAAAAGTGCATTTTTAACTGATTATTCTAATTATTTCAGATATTTTAAAACTAATTTAGCATGGCAAAGGTGCATTTTTTAACTGATGATTCTAATTATTTCAGATATTTTTAAACTTTAAGTGATGGAATTTTAGTGAAAAAACGTGTACGGTATTTCAATAGGGCTATATATTAATCAAAAAAGGAAATCAATTTAAATTAACTGTAAAAGATAAATTATTTATTACTACTGGAGGAATAAATAATGAATGTGTAAGGAAATTATTTAATTTAGTCACTAATGTTAAATGCCAATCTTACAAATAGAATTCTATTGAAATTTATGTAATTTGTAGAAATAAATACGTAGTCTATAATGATTTTATCAAGTTTGACTACAAAGTGAGTTATATGATTATTAATAAATAATACATGCATGCACATGTTTTCTGGTCAAACTAATTTATTAAATTTTAACTTATAGATAAATTAAGTTGATTTTAATTTGTTAGAAACTAATTTTATTCTAAAAATTGTTTGAAAGTAATTACAAAAAAAATATTTGTTTGAAGATATGGAAAACAAAATCAATGAGAAACTGAACCTAATACAATTGTTATTAGGAGCATATGTAGGTGAAATTTAAGTGGTGGTGTATTAATAATGCGTATTGTATATAGTGAATAAAATTGGGCCATTGGAAGCAATAATAGGAAGGAATCAAACTTTGGTTAATGCTCGGAACCATGACATGTGACTTTCACTTTATGGGACATATGCTAAGTAATGAAGTTAGATGCACAAGATTTGTTTATTCCATAAACTTAGAGATTGAGACATAGAAAGTGACGATAGAATTAATAGGGAAGAGTATGAACATGAGGTGTGTCGATATTTAGAACTTATAAAACTCACCACTAATCAAAAGTCATACCATTCAACCCACCCACGCTCAAATCGATTAAAGTTCGATGCATTCATTTCATCCATAAACGGTACTTCGTTATTACAGGTAATCACAACTCTCTCAAAGTTTTTTCATTTTAATTTTATGGTTTATATATATTTTAAAATTGTATTTATATTATATTATATAATTTATATTAAATTTAATAAAGTTTTATTTTTTTAAATCAGTAGAATCTTTGACAGTCTTTTTTCTATAATTTATTTTTCTTCTTTCTTTGATTTTTTTTTCTCATATCTTCTTATCTTTATCACCTTCCTTTTTCTATTTCAACTTTCATTATCGATCTCTCACCATTTTTAAAATCAAATTACAACATGATGAAAATGAGAAATTAAAGAACATTTTAGATCGAATAATTTTTTTTTTGAAATTTTTTATCTTTTTTTAAACAATTTGTTTTCATCTTACATGTGATTATTCTATCCTCTAGGCAGATCTCTATCCATTAAAAATCATAAAATCATGCTCTAATTGTTGATAAAACTCTTCTAGATAAAACTATTTTACACCTTGAAGTTGTGTAGAGAATAATAGTATTAAGAATCTACTTTAAGGCAAGAGAAACTAATAATTTAATATGCGCTATTTCTTTTAAAATTTTGGATGTTGACAAATTCTCCGGCCGCACGAAAACACATATATTTATTGTGTACCATTATTTGGTGATAATTTTTTTTAATATACAAGATATGATAAATTTATATTAAAAAAATTATAATTATTTTATAATATAATAGTGAATGATAGTCATTTGTGTGTTTATTTTGAACAGAAAAAATGAAGAGAGAAAATAAATATATATATTTTTTAATTAGAAAAAAAAATTATATATCAAAAAATCTAATTTGGCATCCCTTAATATTTTATCCAAACTTCGTCACTAATTCCATGGTATTTATATAATCGTCAAAATGTTAGTGTTATTTTTGTTTAAAAAGTTATTTTTGAAAGCATGATGTTTTTTTATTACCTGTTTGATTTTGTTTGTTTTCGTTTTAAGTGTGCAAAAATGAAAGGAAGGACTGTGTTGTTGTCACGCTTGGAAAAGAGAAGAGTACGAGTTAGGGAGAAAGACATGTTCACATAAAGCAAAATCTCAAAATGACTTTAATTACTTTTATATATCTGAAAAAGTTTTATTACATGTCTAACTTATTTTAAACATTGCTACTCTTGAACCTTTCTTTGTTGGAGTCAAGCACTGTTGCTCTTCGTGTATCGGAGCTTTTATTTCTTTGTTCAACATAACTTCAGCTTCTACTCATTCTGAATTCATAACTTCCTCACTTTCACTTCTACTCAAAACTGATTTACATGCAACCTTAAATTATGTATGTCTGTATGCTCATCATACGAAGTGTGTAAACAAATTGATTATGATTATATGGGTTATATATGTTGATCATATATGATATAATATATATGTAGAGTATGATAGATTATAACAAGGATATTAACCATGCACATATTGTCAATGAAAAACTAGTTTATTTTATGGAAGAATTCTTAAAAAACGTATCGAGATATGAAGAAGAAAAAAATATTTAAATTATCATTGATTTTAATTTCTAAGTGATATGAGATGATTGAATATATAAAAACACTTCTTACTTAATTAAAAATAATATATTATTCAGCAACATAACTTCGTTGCATAAAAATTATAATCAAATTTTTTTCTTTTCAAATCGGTTAGTTAAATTATAAACTTTTTGTACACTCTTTACCTTTTATTACTTTTTTTTACTCAATCCAAATAAATTAATTTTTCATTTTGTCACCTTCATTGTTTATTTTTCACTCTTCACTTTTTATCAAATCATTACTTTCTCCCAAAAAGTTAAGCTAATGAAATCCACCATTATTTTCTTTACAATCTCCCAAAAATGGTTAAATTAATAAACCATGTAAATCCTCTTTTACCCATTTCTTCTTCATTAATAGTTTAGTATAAAAAATATAGATACTAAATATACATTTTAACAAAATATGAAAATAAAAAAGAAAAAGAAAAAAGGAAAAAGGAAAGAAACTCCTCTGCGTATTAAGAAAAGACACCCTAAAGCATTAACCCCACTCAGTTACATAAGAATTTGTATATTTAAGACACAATACAACATGTTGCCTTTTTTTTACACTTTTATGATATATAGAATTTTTTTAATCAATACAACTATGTTAAAAAAACTCATAGAGATATTTTCAAATCAAATTATAAGATTTAATGAATAAAATTAATTACTAATTAGATTTTTTATTTTAAAAAAAGGAAAACAACGCCGATTTTAAAGTCATTTTAAATATTTTCTCTATCTTTTTTTCCTATATAAAGTATAGTGTCTTAAAAATGACGAAAAAAATATAATAATTACTCGATCAAAATTGAAAAATATAAAAAATGTATTGGTTCTAATTAAAAAAAAATAGCATTTCAAATCAATTTGAATCAAATCACAATATATTTTACGGTGAAATGTATTAAAAAAATCTGAAAAATCAATATAAATCAAATCACGAGCACCTTGAAACATAAAGAGTATTTGACCAATCCACCATGGTGGCATGTGGTTTCATTTTGAGCATAAGATGATGCAATTTGCATCTTCAGTCTCCTCATTTTATTTTTTGGAATCAAAATAATGACGCTTTCTGTCGTGAGTACATAATTAATCAGAATCCACATTCTGTGACTCACTTTTTGTTGTGCCATTAGGTTTGTGTGGTCTTTGAATTTGAACATGCATCAAATCTTCACATCCCATGGACAATAAGTGAAACACGCGTGCATAAATTTAGTTCGATTAGAATTTTCAACTTCATTTCAACTTATTTTGAATGTTACTTTTCTTCTCGGCAACTGTTATTTAACAAAATTTATCATTAGGGTCACTGATAATTATTATTATTATATTTTATTTTTTTATAAATTTGAGTATTTTTAATTGAATTTTTATTAATTTATTTTTTGTTCAGTAAGTATTTAATTTTTATATTTTTCAATTGATTTTATGTAGTTAGTTGATTTTTTTAATAACGGTGATACTTGATTGTTATTTTATCTATCATAATTTTACTTTTGTGAAAGTGAGATTTTATAGTTAATATAAAATAATGCTATGGTATAATATAAAATGTGTGGAGATAATATTATATTAATTGTAAAACTATTCATATTAATTACAAAAATTACACCTTTTTTTAATATGTCGAGACAAACAAATAAGATGATGTGATGTGATAAGATAAAAATCACATGGTAAGGATCACAAAGAAATTATATTACGTAGATTCAATATATAGAAAAATTTGTAAGAGACTCAAAACTCGATTTATCACTACTGGAAAATGGTGATATTATAACATACTATATAATCGGTTGTAGCAATATCGATTTAATTCAAAACGCGTTGTAAATACTTGAAAGTATTTTAAAATCGGTTATAGGGGATCAATCTAATATGTATTGTTTTTGCTGACAAATCACGAATAAATGAACACTTCATGATGTGTATATATTCATTGTCCTTAAGGACTTATCCACGATGTATTGTACAAGTTCTCGGGATACAACAAAAACTTCTCGGATTGTCCAAAGATCTACAAAACTAGCAAGAATATGGATATCTCTCAAAGGAGTAAGTAACCCAGGATAACAAAAGAAAAATATAAAGGCAGGATAGAGAAAAAGAGATGTAAGAGTGAAAGAGATGTGAGTTGCGTTGTGTGTTATGAATCAAGCATTAGACCTATTTATAGATGGAGAGAGGGGTAGAGATGGGCTAAAAAATATCATGACCCACGATGGTTATTTGTAACAGTTCAAACAATAAAATAATTATTGCAATGTTCTTGACCAAACCAAAACAGTAGCACCAAGACTTGCAGCACAACTTCGAATGAAGCTAGACGATATTAGGAATGAAAAACACGGTTTATTATAATAGACATGCACAACATGAAAGTTGGGTTCATAACCATTGCTGCAAAACAAGGAAAGAGGATTTGAAAGTCGCGATCCAATTTCTAGACTCTTCTTTCCCTTTTGTAATAACCTATATTTCCCAACAATATGTGCGTATTAGACTAGTTATAGAAAAAAAAAACTAATCTAATTGTAGATTTTAGATCGATCGAAGAAACAATCAATCTAATATGTCTTCTTTACTATAAAGCATGAAAACCCTTTTCACTTCTTTAACTTGATCTTCTCTCTCGAGTTATAAAAGTACGAAACCCTTTTAACTTTTCGAACTTTATCTTCTCTCTTGTGCTTTTTGTAGTTTCTTCTTATCTTTCTTGCGAAGCTCTTGTCTCCTCTATGCCACTCACCATTGTAGTCATGCCCTACCGATGCCATGCTTCAGCAAGCTTCGTCTTCTCTTCCCACAAGTTATGTAATAAGTTAGTGTTTTTTCTCCCATTTTATCATGCCTAGGGTTTTGGTTTGTGGTGAAAGTTGTCTTTGTAGTTGTCTCTTCTCGACGCTTGGTGATTTCCCATCTTCTCTGCAAATGAAGCACAATCGTGATGTTGTTGCTTTACCAAATGTATGACGTTGGTCCCAATCCTATTTTGCAAAGTCTCCTAGTCAACTAAAGGGTCCACAGTGCTTTGTGTAAGGTTGTTGTGTTCTCCATGGTGGTTCATTAGTGGTGGTTCATTGGTGTTGGTTCGTCAATGTTCTTTGGTGTTCGTCGTTCTCTCCTTTACACCTTCGCATGGTCACTTTTGAAAATGTTTTTTTTGTTAAAGGTATTAGGTTTGTTGGTCCACAACCGATCTAATATATTTTCGACATATTACATCAATGTATATTAGATCGGTTGCGAGATCGATCTAATATGTACTGTAGAATCGATATAATATTCTTATTTTGCACTAGTGTATGAAGGACTTAAAACTTAATTAAGCCTTATAATTAATATTAGAATAATAATTCCATTATTAAGTATTATTTTTCATTTTTTTTATACAAGAAATATATATAATTCATACAAATAAAAAATAAATATTGATACTAACTTCAATAATATGATCATAGTCAATATTTAACTATCTATCGTGGTTTGAAATTACTTATATTAATATTAATATGATTATATTAGTTTAGATGAGCCTAATTTAATAGTTATCTTTATGATTCATTTGTTTGAAGCAAAATGTGAATAGTTTAGATTTTATATTCAGTGAAAATAAGAAAGTTAAGTAATATAAGTGTAAAAAAATTATAAATCTATTATCTCACAGATGATACCATTGTTTTATATTGATTATTATTGTTGAATCTCTCTATTAGATCTTCCTTCAAAATTTAATGTTTGATATCAAAGTCGATAATCATTAATAATCATTTATAATTGTTGGATTGATAAATAATTCGTCTAGAAAAATCCCATATCACCTCATCACCTTGCCTATAGGATAAGCTAGGGAGTGAGTGTTAATGACTATATAATAATGGACTCTAAATTCATGATATTCTTTGTCCCAAGTCAAAGACACTTTGAATTAATGTTTAATTTTTCTTACACTTTTGTAGTTAGGGTCTTGTGAGGTATAGTTAAATTCTTGCTCTAGAGGGTATGGGTGTACTTGGGATCAAAGGGTTGAGAGTGTTTTTTGTGTGTTGTATAAATTTGCACATAGTAATTATTCTTTGAGTTTTCATTAGACAATGAGAATTGTTTTTGTTTTTTCGTATTTAGAGTTTTCATATTAATTTTTTGTGTTTTTTATTTTTATTTTATTTCTCGGTTAATAAAATGATTCTTAAAAGTAAAGGTAATAATATTTTTAATTAATAATGTGTTTTTTTTCAATAATAATAATAAGAAGGATATGGATCTAGATACTACAATGAATAAGTTAAATAATATTATTGTAATTGGAATCCTTTATATGACTTTGATGACGACGTACCAACATAATATTTAAAAGAAGTACTGGTGGTATTTCATTTGTTACACACATGATAATAAAGGAATATTTCTGGATGTTCACCAAGATTAACCTCTTTCATAGAATTTAAAGGCACTTAAAGGTAAAGTGTCTCTTTGAATAGGATTTTTCTACTCACAAAAGTCAAGTTATAAATATCACCGCTTATTCAAGTAACTCAAACCTATTACAATGCTGAAGAATCACTTGTTGACAAAAGGGAGGGGGGCTATAGGGGCCATGGTCCCTATTTTTTTTTTTTTTAAATCTACTTAAATTGTTAAAGAAGTCATTTTGTGACTCATAAAAGAATTATAAAATAAATTAATGGGGAATGATATAGAAGAAAACCAATATGTTAGTTACTCAACTAATTAAAAAAAAAATGTAGATATAATTGGCAACATGGTACGATAGATAATAAAAGAAATAAGGAGAAATTATAAATGTTAAATGAATGTTTGAGTGTATAATCAAAACAATTTTTTTTTTTTGGTTAAATATGTTTTTGGTCCCTCAAGTTTCAATGAATTTTGGGATTAGTCCCTCTTCGAAACTTTATACCAATTTAGTCCTGCATCTTTAGAAACGCGTGAATTTAGTCCTTCTTACCAAATTTTGTTAAGTTTATTTAACATTTTAAACGCATTTTATGATAATATTTGAGTTAACATTCAAGCAAAAATGTGTTAAACAGTGTAAACAATTCAAATATTATCAGCACTTGAAACGTTAAATAAACTTACTTAACAAAATCTTGTAAGAAGGACTAAATCCACGCATTTCTAAAGATACATGACTAAATTAGTATAAAGTTTCGAAGAGAGACTAATCCCAAAATTTACTAAAACTTGAGGGAACAAAAACCCTTTTTTTTTTTCACATACTCTTACTTTTTGTTAATTAATACATTATTTTCACTAATGTCTAATTTTATATTTACCAATACAGAAATGTATTTCAGGGTAATATAAAAATAAAATGACAGATCAAGTAGAAATTCAGAAAGGTTGAGACTGATTTTTTAAAATTAAAATGATGAAAAAAATTGAAATGATTATTTACTTTTGATTCTCCCGAAAATACGCTGTGTACATAAACATAAGATAAAAGCTTTACCACGCGCGCGAGCCCTGGTGGCTCCCCTATTATTTTCTTCCTAAGCATAATCATCTTAGTAACTAGTAATAATTTGTTTTTGGTAAGAATCCTTACTTGCTAAAGCGTAACATTAATAGTTACAACTACTAAAAAAAAATAAAAGCATAAGTGACTTGGTTTTTTAGAGGTATCAGTACATTTTAATAGAAAAAGAAGTCGAATCTCTTTGTTTGACGAATCCAAATCGCGTAACACATACATATGAATCTCAGCACGACCACTTTACAAACTTTCCTTTCATTGGATTTAATATTGGATTTAATAGTTGTAGTACACTTTCTAACTGTATGTATATATTTCTTATAATTATATGGTTTTCTAGTAATTCTATTTTATAGTAATTGTAATACATTATAGAGCATAATAAAAAAATAAACTGGCGCGTGGGATAAAGTGGAGGGATGGGAGCGATTGTAGAAAATGAGGAACAGTAGTTTGTGATGTAAGGAAGCACGATTTGGGGTGTGTGATTTATAAAATAAAAAGAGTGTGGAACTCGGTTCCACTTGCGTTGTCTTTGAGTTTCTTGTCTTTGAGTTTCTCACAGAAATATAAGAACAGAAACAGACTCTTTCTTCTTCTCTTGTTGTACTGCACCAAGTCACAGTGAGGTGAGAGGATGCAAGGAATAGGATCAGGGTTTGTAAATTCAAACGAGCTAGAGCTGAGTCCCACCATGAGTAGCTCCTCCTCCTCACTCTCCATGGACCTAGACGAGTCCACCGAGACCAGGATCCAACGACTCATATCGGAGCACCCGGTCATCATCTTCACCCGATCCTCCTGCTGCATGTGTCATGTCATGAAGAAGCTCTTAGCCACCATCGGCGTTCATCCCACCGTCATCGAATTAGATGATAATGAGATCGCCGCCCTTCCCCTCCCAGACACCGTCGCCCCTGCAGCATTCATCGGCGGCAACTGCATCGGTGGCCTTGAATCCCTTGTCGCCCTCCACGTCAGTGGCCATCTCATCCCCAAACTCGTCCAGGTCGGCGCTCTCTGGGTATAATGACACAACCCAATCCCAGCCACCAGCCACCACCTCGCACAAGCGACCACCACGTCACCTATCAATATTCCTACATTCCATTGTCTCATTCCTCTCTCTATTTCTCTTCTTAATTAATCTTTATATATCTTATGCTATATATATATATATATATATATATATATATATATATATATATATATATATATATTTTATGTTATATATAGATATTATATATATATTTCGCTTGTTCTTTTTTTTTTTTTTTTATTTTTTTTTTGGTTTTTTAAAAAAAAAATATTGAAATTGAAAAAAATAAAAAAATAGGAAAATAAAAAAATTCATTGTAAATCTCAAATTT